>Ga0325414_1004213_pt1 | contig 15030 bp, 10 predicted proteins | sample PopdelMetagenome_8_FD_206183 | JGI IMG/M metagenome (GOLD analysis project Ga0325414, IMG submission 206183) | Populus deltoides microbial communities from Bellville, Georgia, United States - Leaf-PdKOR-R3 | ecosystem: Host-associated > Plants > Phyllosphere > Phylloplane/Leaf | place: USA...
TTCACAAAAGTTAAAAACTTTTTGAGATATGTTTGGGTACTGTGCATAGGAGAGAGAGTGTGTGAGTGCTTGTGTGTTTCTGAGAGAGGGAGGATGTGTCCTTTTAGGGCTGAGTCACTGGTCAAAGAGAAAATTGGCTATAGAGAAATCAGATGCCCCAATCACAGTAAAAGATTTGAGGTCTTCTGAAAGCTAGAAAGAGAATCAAAATAACTATAAAGAAAAATTGAGAAAATTGGAGGATGATGAGGTGTGTGGTGGGGAGTGGTGTAGATGGCGGGAAGACGGCCCACCAATCTGTACCTTGTCTTCTTTTCTTCTGCCAAGTGCATGAGGAAAAAAATTAAAAAATAAAAAAAATCAAAACATTAAAATATTTAAAAAAATATTCAGTTTGATTCGGGTTTGTTATAAGTCTAAAATAAAAAACTAAATCAAAATGAATATTTTAAAAAAATCAAACCGAAAAAACCTGAAATCAAGCTTATTAGAAACTAAAAAACAAAAATAAAAAAATAATATAGTTTTTGGTTTTTAATATAAAATAACTGAACCAAAATCAAACCAAATCAAACAGAATCAAAACCAGTCGGTTGGGTTTTGATTTTTAATATAAAATAATCGAACTGAACTGAAACCGGTCGGTGAACTAATTTCGGTTTTATTTTTTATATTTTATAAAATTATAGTCTAGTTGTTTTTATAGTTAAAAACCAAACTGAACAAAAAAATAATCACCCTTATAATATCTATAATAAAACTTGTATTCAAAATGCTCCAAGCATGAGCGGGAGCACCCAACCCCAATTGCACCATTCCTACCCACATGATCATAGTTTTATAAGACCTGGTTTAATTTGTGAATTGGCTGGGTTAATTCATAAATAGGTAATTTAACTTTTTTTAATATTAAAATGACATTACTTTGGGTTTTTTAATTAAAATAAAAAATTATCTTGGTAAAAATATCGGTGGGTTATCGGCCTAGCAAGGTTCTATATAAGTATGCACATTTAGAATGATAATTTAATCTCAATCTATTAGATATTGATCTGACTTGAATAGATCATTAATTTTTTAGACTTGATGAATAATAGATAAGATATATATATATATTTATATATATTGTCAAACCCGACTTGATCCTGCCCGAAACTAACCCAATATATATATTCAAACTTCAAATATATAAATTAACTTTTAATAAATAATATATACTAATTGGATACCTGAAACCCAATGAATAATTTATAAATATCTATTTTTTTAAAAAAATAACATATAGATTTACAGATATATATTTAATTATGAAATCTAATCATGAGACTATGATGAACTCATAAAAAATAAATTAAAATAAATAATAAAACATAATTTCCAATTAACCCAATGGTGAATGATGAAATTGAAAAAAATTTAAAAAAACACAAAAAAAACATCACGGGTCAACTCCAGTTAACTTGTTAAACCCATAAAATATGTCATGAGACCGAGATAACTTTATAAAAAGTAAAAAAAACAAAATAACCTAAGTCAACTTGAGTTAAACTACCAAACCCACGACTCAAGTTAACCTAGGTTAAATTACCAAACTCACGACCGAAGTTATGAGGGTGAAATAACCCTATAGGAATCAAATGAAAAAAAATTATAAAACATAATTTCCAATAAACCCAAAGTTAAAGAACAAGATTTCATTTTTTTTTTAAAAGACTAAAAAAATAACTTGAGTTAAATTGCCAAAATCATGTCTCAGTTCATAAGACCATGATAACTTCATAGAAAGTAAACCAAATAAATCAAGAAATCTAATTTCCAATCAATAAATATTCAAGGATGAAATTGAAAAAAAAATCAATTAAAAAAATAGAAAAAACCTAAATAAACCAGGTTAACCCGCCAAACTCGTGATGCAGTTCATGAGGCTCAGATAACCTCATTAAAACCAAGTCGAAACAAATCATGCAGTCTAATGCCTAAAAAATCAAATTGATTCATGAAATTAAAAACACACACAAAAAAATAAGGAACTATTAAATGAATAGTGTTTTTGTGAGGTGGTGCATAGTAAAAACACCATTTCTTTTAGTGCTTGCTAGATTTGTGGACCGCGCTTCGCCACGGGTAGGTGAAGAATTTCTTTGGCATTAAAAAAATGCCAAGAAAAATATTTAAGACCCAAGTCATCGAACCAATTGGTAATTTAAATAATATAAAAATATATAACAAAAATAAATAAAATGACAAAAAAATGAAAAAAAAAGAAGGTAAAAACAAATCCTTGACATGAGCTTATTTACAATAAAAAACCTAATTTTTAAGGGTGAAAAAAAAAGCTAGAAAAAAAACCTTGTTAAAATGGGCTAACTCACAAATTTCATGATAATTTACATAAGATTAAGATAATTTTGTAGAAAGAAAAACTTAAAAAAATAGAACCACTTGAAAGGAAAGGAAAAAAAAGCATGAAGATCAATTTTCAATTCATCAAATGAAAAAAATATCAATTTTAAAAAGTTACAAAAAAATAAAGATTAAATTTGATAGAAAAAAACTTATGGAGTATTAAATTGTAAAAGATTTGAAAAATCATCCAACACAAAACAAATAACAATAAAAAGAATAGGGAGCAGATTTGAAAGATAAAAAAAATGAAAGGGAGAAATTGAAAAATATTTATAATTTTATGATGCAAACGTGTTTTAATTTTTTTTAAATATGACTCGAGACATAAACATGATCGAGAAAAAAAGGCTGATATATGGACAAAAAAAGGAAAACGACCAAAAACACATGGTTAAAAAAATCATATAGAAGGCAAATACACAAAAAAAAAAGAAGCTTAATCAATAAAGATATAAATATTAAATGATAAAACTGAAAAAAATATCAGTTAAAAAAAAGCCCAAGAAAACTTGGGCAAACCTTTTAAATCTGGACAAAGGTCTCAAATTTACAATATACTAAATCCTAGACTTGAGTTGAATCAAAAACCTTAATTTCTAACCAATTTAATTTTGATTAACCAAAGTAAATCCAACAAAGAACAACAATTAAAAAACCCAAGAAAACCCAGTTCATTTTAAAAAAAAGTGAAAAAACCTAAAAAAAATAATTTTTTTATTTCAAATTAAACAAATAGTAATAAAAATAATGAGAACTAAATTCAAAAAAATAAAAATAAAGGGGGATGAAACCTTATAATTTGTTTTAAAAATATCATTTTAAATATCTAAGGAAGGGATAAAAAAAATAATTTTAAAGAATTAGGCAAAAAAAACTCAAAAAATAACAATAAATAAAAAGGATCAGAGATAACCGGGTCATTTTCAAGACAAACAAAAAATTCCACAAAAAGAAAGCTAAAACAAAAGGAACCCAAACTTCAATTGAATAAAGATTAAAGGATGAAACAATAAAAAACAATTAGCTTAGGCAAAGGAAAAAAACTCAGTATACCCAGACAAACATCCTAAACTTAGTCAAATCCTAAAAACTCTCAACTCGTGAAATCTTGGATCCAGGTTCAATAAAAAATTATGAACTAATTTAAAAATATCAATTTAACAAAATTGTCAAGGCAAAAAAGTTGACAATAAAAAAAATAAGGATTAAATTGAATAGGAAAAAAAAAATTAAAGGAGAGTGAAATCGTAAAACAAAATAATTTAAACAATAATTTAAAACAAAAAGATTACCATAAAAAGAATTTGAACTAAATTTAAAGATGATTTTTTTTAAGAAGGATGAAATTGAAAAGGCATACAAATTTTATAAATTAATCAAGATACAAATAATAAATCAAAGGGATGTTCTTGAATTTTTAAGACGCTGGAGCGAAAATCTTAGTAGAGAGAGAGAGATGAGGAAAAGAAATGGTCGCCAGCGCCAAACTATCATGAATATTAAAACACGCCTTTCCTTATCAGGTCGGGGGTATCGAGACCTTTTAAACACCGTCCATGAAGGCGGTGTTTGGTTGCTAGACATCCCAACACGCTGTAGGGGTTCTCCGCATACTAGTACGTGTGCCACACAGACGCCAACAATGTTTTTAATTATATTTAATATATTTTAATTAGAAAAAAACATGTTAAATAACCTTCTAATCTACAACAAAATCAATGTAAAATGATAAAAAAAAATCAATGTGAAAGAGTTAAGTTGATTTTGTCTTTAAGGCATCAAAGTAATTACACTATTTTTAAAAAAAATTAAAAAACCGAAAACATCCATGAGTAATAGGCATTATCTTTTTTTTTTTTTTGTTCTAGTGTTGAATTCATATTTTTACTATGCAAAAAAGTGATATGACCAATTTAACCTCATACAATTTGTATAAAACAATTGTGTTATGGTGAAGAAACCATCTTACCCCAATATTTTGTTAAAAGTTTATTTTTTTTTAAGACACGAGCAATTTTATCAAATCATTATTTCAATAAATAATAATATGAATCTTGTGCTACAATAATGTCTCGTTCACCTTTAGTTTTTTTAATTAATTAATTAATAATAATTATTATCTTGCAATTAACATAACCAAGCAAAAAATGCTAACAGTTGACCTGTGAATTGTTTGTTTATTTAAAGCTTATTTGATATTGTGGTAATAATTACTTTTCAAAATATTTTTCGCTTGAAATTATATTGAAATAATATTTTTTTTATTTTTAAAAAATAATTTTTGACATAATCTCGTTAAAATGATTTGAAAATACCAAAAAAATTAATTTGAAGTAAAAAAATAAAATAAAAATTAATTTTTTTCAAATGGACTTTCAAAATGCAAAAACAAATATGTTATAAAGATCTTTTTTTCATTAAACTTTGGGAAACTTTCTTGAAACTTAGGTGATGATTGATTTTTATGATGACACTAACATGTAATGATTATTTCGAAGGGACAAAACTAATAAAATAAAATTAGAAAAAGAATTTGGAACAAAACCTCCACAAGTAATGTCCTAAAATAAATGAAGTCTAAAACTTAAATTATTATACAATATTAAAAGAGATTAGGTTTTTTTTGTTTACACTCTCTCACAAAACATTGTGAATTGGAGTAGTTTATTTTTAAAAAAATTTAATTTGATCTTCAAACTTTTATTTTACGTGATTTAGCCCTTTTGAACCCAAATTAGCCCTCGATTGCATATTTTTTTAAGGAGGAAAGGTGATGTGCATCATGGGAATTATAATCCATCTTGTAAAGCTAAATCTAATATGCAAGAGGATTCAGATGGTCCAATGACAAGAGTGAGAGCGAAACAACTACAAAGGGCCTTGATGAGTCAAATTGGAATGATTGAAGCTGCGTCGGAGTTAAAAATTAGCAATCAGATTGAAATTGGTTCAAGGATGTTTATTTGCCTACAATTGGAACTTGGAGATGGGAAAAGCCTTTAATGGTTCGTTTGATGCTGAGCTACTTGAATTTGGGTTGATATGCAAATACGTGACGAATTGAGGCTGTTTACGGTCAGAACAATAAATGAATTTGAACCCGAATTTGAAGTCATTCATTGCATGTGAAAACAAGACTAATCTAGGTGGATTTCAAGTTCAGAACGTGATCTTTCTAGATTGTCCAACTATGATTGCATTGGACCTTTGTGCAAGAAGTTATAACTGTTTTAAATTTGGTCTGTTATGTTTCAGAAAGGTCAAAAAACGTGTGCTAGTTAATTTGTCTAGGTTAGTTTGTCAAAGTCTGTTTTTTGGGCTTGACTTCTGCCATGTTGAATTTTTCCTAACTTTGGAGGGATATTCTAATTATAAATGTAGTATCAGAATATGTAATAAAACACTTTTGACCAAGATTTGAAACTTAATTCACAGAATTAAGAGTTGTTCTTCCAAATTGATTTTGTGAAGAACCCTACCTGACTTATCACTCTTCAATCACAAAGAGTGTGGCGTTGAAATCCTAGATTGATCTTTGTGGCGTCCAGATCGACTTATCAAAGTATCATTCTAGTTTATCCTCCATCTTATTTACCTTGAAATCACTACAATCCAGCCTAAACACCAAAAGAAAGACAACCAACCAGACCCATCCTTAATTCATTTTTCGTCAGATTCATTGTTGCCAATTTTTCGAATCATTCACGGCACATCATCGTTGAATTGAAAAATAATGGACTAAAGTACAAAAGGCGGGAAGAATAATGGGTGTGTTTAAAGTTTGTTGTGGAAGTTTATTTTTATCCTTTTTCTTTTTGAGATACTAGGTTATCGGTCCCTGTAATTTTCATAGATTGAGGGTGGCATGCAAAAAAGTTCTCATAGAGAGAGAGGGAGAGAAAAATCTTGGTACTGGACTTTATTTTCATTATTTTTCGGTCCTTCTTTCATTGGAGGAAAGGGAGGAGTCGCCAAATTGAAGTGTAGACAGAGAAAATTATCGTTGGTGTTGATTTCAATCACCAAAACGATCGTTCTCTGTGTTAAATAGTTCTATAAGATGAGGGAGGTTACAATTATGTTTTCTTCTTCTTCTTCTTCTTCTTTTTTTACCATGAAAACACCTAAAAAACAGATTTAGACTTGGGAGGAGTTTTGGGTTTTGGGTTGATTTTGGGTTTTGGACCGGTTTTTTGTGTTTTTAGAGGTCATAGATTAGTTTAACAAGGTCTCTGAGTGTTTCCTAGGTGTTTTGGTTTAAAAATGAGTTGAAAATAAGTTTGTTGGTAAACAAAAGAACCCTGTTATTCGTAACACACTAGTGGCTGAATTTTGAGCTAGCAAACAACATGTTATTTTTTTTTGAAATTGTTGGGGCGGATGACGAGATTAAAAAAATAAAAGACCCGCGCGTGAGCCGTAGCTTCATGGGCCAAACGCTATGATTTGTTTTTTAATTTTATATAGATTAAATTTTTTTTGAAAAAAATTATTTTTTTATAAAATTTTTAATATGTGCAACCTTGCATGATATTTTTTATCTTTTATTTTATTCATGCAATTTGAAAAGTTAACGTGGATTGAAATCTTTTTTTTTGTCATATATTTTTTTCAATTTCATTGTTTGACATTGTTTTTTATTAATTTTTTTGTTGCCTCATATTTTTATAATATTATTAAATTAATCAAGTTTTAACCCGGTTATCAAATTTTTCTTATTCTTTAAAAACATAAGCATTTCCTAAACTTTTTTCTTTTCAGTTTAAAAAAATTGGAGATGAGATGTTTTATGAATAGTGTACAAGTAAGATCATTCAGATATTTTATGAATATTGTATAAATATATTTTTATAATATTAAAAAGTGTTCATCTTTTGCATTGAATCGTTTTTGTTTTTTTATTTTTTATTTTGTCAATTTTTTATTTTTTAATTATATTATTAAATTAACCGAGTTTATTATCATTATCCAATTCAATGACCATAATCTTAAATTTTTTTTGCTTTAAAAAAATATTTGTATAATTTTAATATCTTTTTTACTATAAAAAAATAAATAGAGGTGTAGTGTAACACATGCCACCTATTACTATTTAAAAAAAACAAGTTGTAAGCATAACCCAAGTTGAATAAATATATATAAAAGATTGGGTGGTTTTTTGGGGATTTTGGTGGATCTTGTAGTATTTTCCTTTTTATTTATTTATTCAAAAGGAACTATTAGTAGTTGTTTTTATAATATACAGAAGACGCTGTAGAAATAATAAATTTAAATTTTTTTTATAAAGCTCTAATAATCATAGATATAGAAGAATCTGTTTTTTCCCCATCAAAATTTCATTAACTTGTATTGAATTTTTTCGAAGAACGAAGACAGCCACTGGAATATCTAAAGCAAAAGCTTGCTGGCTTCTACTGATCTATCGTAGTGAAGATCCTACTGAGAATTAGTCTTGTCTACTTTTTCCAAGACTTGTTGTGTGCTGCAACTTGCTGACAGTAACCAATAGGAATTGGGCAAAATCTTTGTGAGGGAGAGATGCTTTTTCTTTCTGGGAAAGCGCATTTACAAAAAGCAAGGAAGACAGTGGATTATCAAGTAAGCATAACCCAAGTCCACAGTTCACCAATCATCTCAACACAACCATCCACTGAGGCCTCTTGTTCCCTGGTGTGTTATGTACCGCCTACTGTGTGCCCTTCTCCTCTCTACCTTCTCCCTTTCTATCCCCCACACTTGCCTTTCAATTTCCCCAACTTCTCATTCCCTTCTTCATGGCTCAAATTTCACCGTCTCCCACACTTAGTCCCACCATGAGCACCCCTCCATGTCAAGATCAATCCCAGGAACCAACCATGGATTTCAATGTAATGGTCATTGTTGCTGCAATGATATGTGCCTTGGTTTGTGCTTTGGGCCTCAATTCCATGTTACAATGTGTATTTCAGTGCACAAGACGAGCAGTAACTGAACCAGCAGGGTGGATATCTTCTCGTAGACGGAACTCTGGCTTAAAGAAGAAAGAAATGGTAGCTTTGCCAACTTCAACTTATGCTCATCAAGGTTCACCATCATCAGCTTCAGGTTGTGCCATTTGCCTAGCGGACTTCACCGACGGTGATAAAATAAGGGTCTTGCCTAAATGCAACCATAGGTTTCATGCCGATTGCATTGACAAGTGGCTGCTCTCTCACTCTTCATGCCCTACTTGTCGTCATAGGCTCAAGTCCAATGAATCAGTGCCTTCTCTAGAGCAGATAGTCACTGCCTAATCAAATAAGAAATGAGCAAATGTTTTTTTTTGGTTACAGAGCAAGTATTTTTATTTGATATTATATGTTTCTCCTATTCCCTTGTTTTTTTCCTAATTAATATGGGTGTTTTGATCAGTTTAGGTATACCTCAACTAATTCTATAAATTCTAAAGTTAACGATCATGTAAACTTTCATTAACCTTAAGATTTATAAGACTCAAACTGTGAATCTATGAGAAGTAAATTTAAAATCTAACTAATTAAGTTATATCTTAATCTAGTTTCTTGGATCAATTTTTTTTGTAACGAGTGTATTAAATCAAGTAAGAAATTAGTAAGTGTTTTTTCTTTGATATTCGCTTATCAACCTTGTGGCCTCGTAACAACACTCCTTTTCAATGAAAAGAAATCTAGTCTTGATAGAGAAGCGAGCTGTATAACAAAAAAAACACTGAAAAAAAATTGATTTTTATTTATTTATTTTTAAGAATATATAAATGATGGCCATCAAACAAGGATGGAACTAATTAAAAGGTGCTTAATTTGTTTAACTTTATTAGATGTTTATCCGCTATATCCCATCCTTCCAATTTCACACACACACACACACACATATTTCTTTCTATTAGCAAACGAAGTGCATCATTTACCAAATGAGACAAATTTGAAACTCATTATTTTAAGAAGGAAAATGCAATCTCGAAGTTGGGTTGGACAATTTGTTGCAGAAAAAGATACCATGAAAACTACCTCCACCTTCTATGTGTGAAGGACGTGCAATTACGATGCCTTTCGATATTATTATACCAACGCCTATAGAACAATATAAAGCAAGCAACAATAGCAGCAGAGGGCAACAAGGACCAGATTGTTTTTCTTCTGTTTATCTAGTGGAGTGTTGATGTAGTATCATTTTGTTGTTGCACGTGTAAGGAATCCATCTCCACCACCTACTTTGCTCGCATTCAGTTCCACTTGCTAATTTGAATGAAAGGATTCTGTGGACGTGGTGAAAATGCAAATCATTTGAAACATTGAGGTAGGTTACCACTGGCACTGCCTTTCTTGGCTTCAATTGACCAACAGTGCAATCCATGCTGATGATGCTCTTAATGCTTAGACATCCCAAGAAAGTAAAATCTGAATGAGGTGTGGCAACAGCAGCCGCAGCTGTGGCAGCGGCAGCAATGGTCACAGTTCCTCCATAGTCTGTTAATAGACGGGTATTTATAACATAAGAAAGAAAACATCATTTTAGTTTCAAAACCATGTTTTATCATTTAGATGCAAAATCAAGTTCAAGATTTTGATGCTTTGGAAAAATAAAAAGGAAGACAAGGGTGTCGTGTTTAAATGCACCCTAGTTTAACACGGAGGGTCCAGCTCAAATTATGGACTGCACGCATTTTGCAATCAATGTTTCATCTCCCAAGCTGAAATCGTCTACCTACTTCTTCAAAAACACCATAACTAAGTATCAATGCCCATCAATAGTAGTAAAATAAACAAAGAAGCTCTTAATTTGTCCTAGTCACCGTATTCTTCACCAGTGTCATCATCGTAGTAGTACTCATCACTATCACCATCGTATCTATCATACATAAGACCTATCAACTGCCGCTTTGTCAGTTTCTCTTGAATTCGCTCTCTGATAGCTGTTCCCTGATAGAAATGCACACCAAACGTGGCATGAGCATAGAAAGAGAGATGATAAATGCACATACAGACCACCACCCACTTAGTTCAGGCCAGGAAGGAAGACTGACCATTTTATGACAACGTTCTTCGAACATTTCAAGAAATCCAGCAACCAATCTATCAGCATTCTCCACCCACTCATTCCGATGCACACGGGCAGTTTTAGCAACTACTTGTATCTGCCGGATCAGAGCAGAACATATCAATCCAATTATAATGGGACATCTGCCAAGTGGTAATAATGCATATACTTGATTTCGGGTTATCTTCTACTGAATGAGAAGTAGAGCACAAACTTAAAGGCAGCATCTCGCAAGAATACCAATTGGCTAGGCCTCCTCATCTTTAAGTTAACCCACCCCACTGGAAAAGCTAGGGTGTGTTTCCTAGGAGAAGCAAAACTTAAAAGAGGGATAGGGGGCAGGTGAGGGGTGAGTGAGTCTGGCTCCCAGGGCCGAAGTTGCTGACCAACTGGCATCATTTACAATAATAACTTGCATCATGCGTTTCCAAGAGGTATGCCAGCGTAATAAACAGATGGTTCAGTGTAACAGGATTTTGCTTACAAAACACTTCTAATACTGATCTTAATAGCAATATGTACATGCTTAATAAAGTAGCTGGCTACTGTATAGTCTAATCTTAATCCAAATTACCAACTGCTTCAACAATTAATTTTGAACATCAGACCTCAGCGGGATGGAAAGTGAGCAAAGATTGAAGTCGGATACTTTTGGACTAAAACATTAATTCTAAATGGCAAAGCAACTTAACGTTAGGAACCCTTGCGCACAGGTGAAGCAAAAAAAATCTGTTTTGGAGAGAGCAATCAGATTACTTTCTAATTACCCTCTCCTTAATTAATTTGTCAAAATTCATACTTACTACTTGACTACAGAAGTAAGAAATGTCAGGAAGAAAATGAATTATAGAGCAAGAATCCACAAGGCATCTTAATTCCCAATATGCTATCCTATATTCGCAACACCATTCGATTATGCAACTAATCAAAATAAAAGGAGAAATTTCTGTGTTTCAATATAGGATGCACGAAAAGGAAAATTTTAAAGTTTTATATTCACATAGCCATTCTGTCTATACAGAAGCACTCAAACCAATTCTTACAACAGAATTATTGAAAATTACTGTTTGTAGGCCAGACTAGATTTTGGTGTTCTTTCTAAAATTATTTTGTCTTCTACTGCTTCCACTCTTCAGCACGTGCTAAATAATATTTAGATTTTCTTTACTGTTCTGCACACATTTACATCTATCCAAAACAAGGGAAGGGAAAACAACATGGCATGAAAAATAGTCTTAGTTTATCAAGGTTGTACCTATCCTTCCAACAAAGAAGCACAAAATCTCACATGCTACAAATTGTTAACATGCATGCCATGCAAGCTCACAACTAAGTATTAGCAACTTTGAAAACAATTTACATACCTTTTCCCCAACTATCTCTTGCTGTTTCTTCACCTTCTCACGCAACTTTTTAAGCCCCATGTTAACTCTCAGCCGCTTCTCCTAGTGGAAGAGGATAGGGAATGAAACAGATAAATTCTATGGAAAGAACACAATGGCCGGAACTCAAAAAAGAAAATTGCAAATAGAGTGAACCTTCACATAACTGACACCCAAATCTTTTCTTGTATATCCACGTGCCAAATTACGCATCACATACTCATTATAATCTTTAACAATCCTCATTATAATATCAGAAGTGGAGATCCCATCAGTCCGTTTTGTTTCCTTAAATCTCCCAACAGACTTGACCTGTATGAACATTTTTGCAGAAATGGATTCTAGTGAAACCATTCGTACTTAATTAGTTGTGATAGTGATGAGTCTATTATGTAATCATGATTTGCCAAATCCAAAAAAATTATGTCAATCATTAGAGTATATCATGTTTTGTCTATTGAGTTCATGGCACATGAAAAGTCATCAAAACCATGAGAAACTATGGTAGCAATGAACAGAAAATTAGCAAATTATTTGGTCATGAACATTCAAGAAAAGCCTTGTAATGGTGGCTGAGGAAATTGAAAGAGGATACAGGTCAAGAAGCAATGGTTTGAGTGAGGTAAAAGGTACCCCCCTGATAACAACATTTTACGGTTAGGGATAGAATTTGAAGGAGAATAATGGAGTTTTTTTTTTTTTTTTTCCCATTGCCATTTGTGAAAAGGTTTCATATGTATGAGACAGTTAAATCAAGAAAACTGAGAAAAAACAATGGACTGGCCTTTACTGAGGCAAGTAATGCCAAAGTTTATGAAACTAATAATCATATGCCGCTCAACAATCAATCAACCAGCAAATTTAGGCATACTTCCCTGTTATGTGTGAGGATATGAGAGCAAAGAGGGTCATCATGACTGTGGGAAAATACAGGTAGCAGTGGTGATATGGTAGCACGAGCTTAAAAAATATTAGGGCACATAAAAGAATCAGTCATGGTGATGGAAGAGAAGATATAAGCTATAAAGTAACAGAGTGAGCCAGATAGGAATGATAAGCCACATAGAATAGAATTGCAGATTTTTATTCTCATCACCATTTATTGAAAGGTTTTATCAAGTCAAGGTGAGCCAGTGCTTGAGAAAAACAAAACTCAGTTATCACCAAACTTACAAATTCATAGACATCCTTTCCGGCCCCACTTGCATCAGCATAACTACAATTTTAGGGCAAACAGAAAACAATTAACATATTAAAAAGCGTGGGGAACTTCAAAATTCAAGGAAGAGCAATAGGGAGGCAAAAACACATAGGTGATGAGATTTTAATTCATCTACACATGAAAACATATATTATGGAGCAGGATGCCAAATTGAAGTACTGCCAATAACAAGATGTCGAATGAGCAAAAACAAGAAAAAATTAAGTAGTAAAGAACATAGTGAAGTTAAGTGGACAACAATTTGTTGTAACAGAATCAACAATATACTTATTGTAACTTAGATGGTAAATGGAAGGAATACAAAATAACAACCACTGCAAATATGGCCAGTAAATTAATTAGAAGCAGGTCTTGAACATGTTTTGCACCAAAAAATAAAGAAGTAGAAAGGCATCAAACACAGCACTTGCTCATACAAAAGACAAATACAGAAGATCATTTTAGTTTCCATGCAGTTTCACAAATCATTCAACTAAAAGTCAAAATATCATCTAATTCAGCAATGATTTTCTTATTCTTCAAATAGCCGAAGTGGAAGACCCAAAAACATGCAGTTTCCATGAATCTTTTTTAATTGTTGGAATGACAAGCAGATGAGTCCATTTGGACTGATTAACCTTACGGAAGAGAGTCATGAGCCACATAGTCGATCCTATGCTTGTCGAGAAACTCTTGTGTGATAACCCATGGCGCATCAGGGATAACTTCGTCAACCCACCTACAAAATTTATCGTCAATCAATGCTACATGCACCCTAATCCCCAGATAGGAATTTACTCGTTCAAATTTAATATCCAAGATAAAAAAAAAATAATAATAAGTTTTTCCAACAGACAAGCTCCCCAGTATGAAACAAGTGCAGCAAATTAAAACTGTGAAAATAAAATGAGCGAAGAAGTAACCTGATCACTTTTTTTTTAATTAATAATTATGCAATCTGCTACCAGAAATACCAAACAGAGATAAAACCCCGCACCCTTCAAAGGGAAGAATTTTTCGATGTGTATGTTATCTTGTGTGCAGTCTAAGCAATTCAGTTTGTGGAAAAATAATTGATGCCAGCAATCTAAGCTCATGGCCTAAATTTTATAGGAGGCAGTTAAAGTTCTTGACAGTTTTATCATTCTAATTCCTACACCTCATCAGATAAGGAAAGCTTTTTTGGAAATTTCATTTGTTTTGATATTTAAATAAGAGAATAGATGTTATTGGTTCTTTTTATTTAGAAAAAAGAAAAAAAGATCTTAATTAAAATATTTGATTCAGTAAGATTCCTTGAAAGGAAAGGGAAGGGAAGGGTTTGGATCGTTCTATTGGCTCCTACCCTGTAAGGTGAAGGCCTTTGTTTAGGCTGCAGTATTTACGAAGATAAGACTGACAATATATTGGAGGAACGAACACAGAACAAGGTCTTATCAAAGCCATGTGTATGTGTTATGCATTTAATAGTGGTGAAAGGCCGGGACACCCTTTCTCACTGCATTTACTTGCATGAGTTTGTGGAGTAAAACTTTTCTATGTTTGGTCAGTAAAAGATTTGTCCAAGAACCAAAAGAAAAAGGCCTTTAATTGACGCAATTCACCCATGGTTGTAGGAAGGCAAGAAGCTCTGGAAGCATGCAATATTTGTTGGGATTTGATGGGTTTGAATGGGACGACATTCAACAATCCTTAAAACACTGGTTTCTACCTTTCCAATCACTTGACACTGCCTCTGGTGCATTGCAAGCATGTCTACTACAGCAAAGTGATCATCCTTGATGGTTGTTATTCAAAACCCAAAAATCAGGCTCTTTAATCATTAACTTACCCTTTAAAAAAAATTATGGTGATTTGTTATGCATCGGAATTTTAATCCTGTTTGAAATCAAAGAAATAGAGAACAAAAATTGAAAAGATGAATAAAAAGCTAAGGTACCTGCAATGGCGAAGAGACTCGTAGCGTTCTTGATCAGTCATCACAGTTTTACCCTTATATCTGTGAGT
>Ga0325414_1004214_pt1 | contig 15027 bp, 6 predicted proteins | sample PopdelMetagenome_8_FD_206183 | JGI IMG/M metagenome (GOLD analysis project Ga0325414, IMG submission 206183) | Populus deltoides microbial communities from Bellville, Georgia, United States - Leaf-PdKOR-R3 | ecosystem: Host-associated > Plants > Phyllosphere > Phylloplane/Leaf | place: USA...
AAAATCTTGGAAGCATTTTTTTTTCAACTTTATGGCTTTATTGATTGACAACCAATTCTCGTTTCCTGGACGCTATTCAGTTCTGAAATTGGTCCACTGACTTGTAGAGGCCAAATCTCATTAACCATACTGATCGTGAAAAGACCCATCAATAGAATACCTCCATGCTTTTCCACCCTTTTGATGGTATCCCTTACTTCTGTTTTAATCTTCAGACAGAACAGCTAACACATTGCATTATGTCCATCTGGTCCAACCTCTATCAAGGGATATCAAACTGAACGAAACAAATTTTTGTTTAAAAAAAAGTGGTCCAAAAACAAAATTAAAACTCAATACTGATCAGGTATAGAGTTAGAAGATGCAGGGAAAACAATCTTTCCTCGTACCCATTAGCACTTGGTAATTCATAGTGTTATTGTTGTTTTTACTTTGATTTTTTTTCATTTTAGTTATTGATTTTTTTTTAATTTAGTTGTTAAATAATGTGTTTATGGAAATTTAGTAATCCATGATGTTGTTGTTATTGTTTTTTTTTTTCATTTTGACAATTGTTTTTCTTTAGGTTATTGTATTTTTCTTAATTTAATTTTTATATAATGTGTTTATGGAAATTTAGAGTTAATAACTTATTTTAATTTGTTTTTTTATATGTTACTGTAATATCAAAAAAATATCACAGCATCAAATCAAGTTGGTATTCAAAAAAATATTTTATATGTTACTGTAATATCAAAAAATATCATAGTATCAAATCAAGTTGGTATTCAAAAAAATATTTTAGCATCGATGATTGTATGGTTTATTTAAATTAAATAGTTAGATAAAAAAATAATTTAAAAAAAAAACTAGGTTATTTTTAGCCTTTTTTAATTTTTTTAACTTTCTAATAATTTTATGAAAAAAAATTAACATCAATCTTTGAAAAAAAAAAAAAAAGAATTGCATATAACAATACACGTGATATTTTCAAGTGACAACTCATTACTCAACCCAAAATAATGCAAGTAGGGCTTCTTTTGGGATTGCGTGAAACCATGATTTTAAAAAAGGCATTAAAATCAAGCTTTTTAAGTATACTACGTTTTCAGAACCTTGATTTTTAATGATTTTAACTCAATTTATTTTATTTTTTTAATTAAATTACAATACCAAACGCAAATTAAGAGCCCATTTATTTTTGTATTTTAAAATTATTTTTAAAAAATATTATTTTAATTTTTATCTTTGTTTCAAATTAAAAAAAAAATTGTTCTCAAATCGTTTCGATGTGATGGTACTAAAAATAAATTTTAAAAAATAAAAAATTTTATTTTGATATATTTCTAAATAAAAAAACACTCTAAAAAACAACCGCTACTACAATACCATGCAGGCTCTAAATATGAGGTTATTACTATTTTTAACTTAGATAATACAAGTATCATGAGATCATTTCATCTAAATAAAATCCATATTTTATTGTTTAAAAACTATAATATGTTTTTTACAATTAGATTACATTTTAGTTTTATTTGATAGTTTATTAAGAGATCTACTGAATCAAGAAATTTAATGATGCTCATTGAATAATTAATAATATTATATTAGTTACTTATTGTGCCAACTTTAATGAAAAAAATAGATATAAATAAAATAAAAAAAAGAAAAATATAATTGAAGATATTTTTATCACGTTTAGTGAAATCTTCTTTTTCTTTTTTATATTTTTTTTAATATAGTTAAGGGAGTAACTATTATGATGTTACTAATTACTCCCTCATCACCACAATATTATAAGAATGGAGGTAGTCTTTTCTCATCTTAATTCTCTTCTTCTTTTCTTAAGATTTAAACTCGGTTTTTTTTTTTATTGAAAATCTCAAATCTTAATTATTGGGCTATCCTTTGCATATATTTTAATTATATTTAAGAAATGGATATATATCTTATGTCATGATATGTATGAAATTGACAACATGAATACTTAAATGAGAAAAAAAAATCATAAAATAGATGTCCCTTGAACATATAAAATTCAGATGTATCATGATACATGATCAATTATATGATAATTAAACATAAAGGATAATAAACATCAAATGCACTACCAATTTATTAGAGTATTATCAATTTTACACTCAATTTTTTTTTTCAATTTTATCACTAAAACATCTTGATTTCTTAATTATATTTTTATATAAAAAAATTAATTACCAAAAACACGTTAAGTCCTTATAAAATGACATCATTTGTTAAAAAAGAAAAGAAAAAAAATTTAATTGATAACTCTTAAAAAATCATAAGTAAAAATTACATAAAAAAAACATTTAGTGATATTTTTTAGGTTTGCACAAAAATAAAAGGGATGTGGGGTGTTTAAGATCGAGACTGCAAACAGATAAGATGAGATTTGGGCCATGGTTTCAGGTTGGGGTAAAATCGGGTGTCATTTGACGGAGACACCAAAGGCCCATTAACAAGTAGATCCAGGCTGTTTAAATTCACAGCAGGCCCAACGATTAATCCATTACGAACCCAGTTATTTGGGAAATGGAATTTTTTTGCGTTTGTTGTCTTCTGAATGGTCTCAAGCAAAGCCCACGATAGCTTAGCCGTATGGGCATGGTTATTGGGCCCTAGGCCTCACTATGATCTCAAAGGTCATTCATCGTTCGGGCCCAGTTCTTTTGTTCAATATAAAATTTGATGAACGAGGAGGTCTTTCTTTTTTCTTTTTTCTTTTTTAAGAATTTGATCTTCCATTGCTACATGTTTGAGAAAATTAACCCCAAATGGTCGGTCATGTTTCCTCTCTCTTGATTTTTCGATCCAGACTAGCATTTTATTTTATTTTATTTTATTTTATTTTATTTTATTTTTTAAATGCAACATGTTGATGTTAGGATATGATCTTAAGATAGCTCGAAGAGGATATTTATTTATATTTGATATATTTTATATCAATTTCTACGCATTTTAGATATATGACAAGATTTTTAAGATCATGAAGTGTTCGTTAAAATCACGCATGAAAAAATAATTCTATAAATAATACAATTCTTTTCCCTACTTTTATCATATAAAGAATCCGACTCTATTTATGATTAAGAGTATATTTATTTATGTGTTTTAAAAATGTTTATGAAAAAATTTAAATTATTTTTTTATTTTAAATTAATTTTTTTATGTTTTTATATTGTTTTATTGTATTATATCAAAAATAAATTAAAAAATATTTTTTTAATATATTTTTAAACAAAAAATACTTGAAAAAATAACAATTATTATCATAGTTATCAAACCTGACTTGGGGTTGACTTGGCCTAGGAGTCAGGTCCCTGGTTATACGAGTTGACTCGGGTCAACTTGAAAAAATTAAAATTTTAATATTTCATATGAAAAAATTAAAAAACAATCCGTACAAATATAGGCTATAAATATTATAAATAATGAAGTTTCAAAAAGTACTTCAAAATTGTTTTTAATCTACATTGAAAAGATAATATGGTAGGATGTCATCCTTTTAAATTGAAGTATTTAAATCAAAAAAAATTTATCCCATGTTGAAAAACATAAATTTTTTCTTGTAAAAATAGAGTATATATATACTAAAAAACTTCAAATTCCTTATTGAAAAAATAATTTTTTTTCTCATGAGCATAAAATATATATATTAAAAGGCTTCAAATTTCATATTGAAAAAATAATTTTTTTTTTATGAGCATAAAATATATATATTAAAAGGCTTCAAATTTCATATTGAAAAAATAAAACATTTTTCTAGTATTTATATAGTAAACTTTAAAAATTATTAATAACCAACTAAAAATATAAAAAAGAGTGGTCTTTGGCTAGAAGAAAAAACACATTTAAAAAAAAATTTGGTCTCAAACGAGTTTTGCCGGGTTTTTACTTATCCCGATCTTTTACCTTACCTAAATTGATCTAGTTATTAAATTGACCGTGTCCTAATAAACCAGTTCAAATTTAATAATTATAATTACTATTATAATACCAAACATTATCTAAAACAAATAAAGAGTTGTTTACTATATAAAAAAAAAATCACAGTAAGCCGAAGGAACACGAGGATGCATTATTAGTACTGTACCTTGAATTAAAAAATAAATAAAATCAAGAGTGGTATCTTTTTCCTTATGGATTACAGTATGCCAACGCGACACGATGACGCATTATCAGTAATATACCTTGAATTAAAAAAAAAAAAAAAAGAAGCTTGAATTAAAAAATAAATAAAATCAAGAATGGTATCTTCTTCCTCGATGGACTCCAAAAAGCCATTGCAGCACGAGGATGATTATCAGTACTCTACCTTGAATTAAAAAAATAAATAAAATCAAGACCATACCTTGAATTAAAAAAATAAATAAAATCAAGAGAGGAATCTTCTTCCTCGATGGACTCCAATAATAGTGTTCCTGCTAACCTTAAAAAAATTTGCGATTCAAAATTTAATTTGAATTGAATTGTATTGTAAGATGAATAAAAAAAAATAGATTTTACAAAACTGAATTAATTGGATCATCACACTAAAAACTATTTTTAAAAAATTAAAAAATATTATTTTAATAAAAATTATTAACACAACAATCCAGCAACATAAAATTTTTTTGGAATAAATATTGAAAACTATGGTGTTTATAGCGTTGATTTATGAAAACATTAAAAGCTTTTGATGGTGTAGCATAATGTATCGGTGTTTAAGATTATGATAACGGTTGTTTTTTAAAGTGTTTTTTATTTGAAAATATATTAAAATAATATATTTTTTAATTTTTAAAATTTATTTTTAGCATATCACGTTAAAACAATAAAAAAACATTAAGTAATAATTTAAAATAATTAAATATATTTCTTGATCACAGAAACAAATATACTCGAGTAAAAACGGTGGTTGAAGAGTGGGCTCAGAGACTTTTTGGTGTGTCTGCCTTAGACAGCATTTGGTATTGTGTTTGTAACTGTGTTTCGTCAAATTTTGAATTTTTTTTTTTTGCTAAAATTGAGTGCGGTTTGTACTTTTTGGATCGTTTTGATGTGCTGATGTCAAAAATGATTTTTAAAAAATAAAAAAACATTATTAACATGTATTTTAATATAAAAAGTTATTTAAAAAGCAACCGTAATCATTCCGACAAACACGCGGCTTACGAGTTGCTTTCTTTACAGGTTTCTGCTGCATCACTCAATTTGCCCTAAATAAAGCTAATAGATATGAATAATTCAATACTTAATTAATTATCACCGAATATTCTATGGGATCTAAATCCTTATTCGGACATCGATCCTACGGCATATTCGCATATCCCTTGTTCCTCTTCTTTTTTCCTTTTTCTTTTTTTTTTTGGCAGTCTCTCCACTTGAAAACTGCCCACCGTTGGTGCCCGTTACACTCTGTTAATTACTACCTGTACAGAAACCTCTGCCTGCCTAATTAATGCTTTAAACTTGCTCAAATAATGAAGAAAATTAAATTAACGGGGTAAGCTTTTAAGTGATGCCACAACGATTACGTCTCAAAATATTTTACCTAAGTTTAGTAGAACATTTAAGCTTATAATAAAATAAAATAAAAAAATATTCAAAAAATAACATATTTTAACTCAATAAGAATCACGATTTTATTAATTAACCGCTAATAGAAATAGCTGTTATATTAAACAATTATTATAAATAATTTTTATATTAAATAGCTACTAATAATAATAATAATAATTCTTTAATGCTTGTGTTATCCCAGTATAATTTTAGCCTAACACCGACCTCAAATTTAGTGAAGGAAATAAACCAAAACACCACAAGTTTAGATATAGCTTGGTATTCATGAATTTGTGGTGGTGAAGTAATGGACTTCTTGTCTTTGCTAAATCGTAAATATACATTTTTTTTCAATAATATAAATTAGTTTGAAGGTTCAATATGTGAGAAATAGATATAAAAAAACAAAAATATATTTAATTAAAAAAATAAAAATAAATTTATCTGGATGATATTTTTTTAATGAATTCTTATAGTTTATAAAAATAGATAAAGAAAACACGGGTTTTTTTATGTGTCTTTATCCTAGAATAATAGCCCAACATTACTTAAAAATAAAATTCATGAAAAAATTAAAATCGAGACTTTAGTGAATTTGATTTGAATATTAAGTCAAGGTAACTAACATGAATTAATAATAATAATAATAATAATAATAATAATAATTAACGCTTATATCATCGATTACCCTTGTCATATTTAGCTCTACTTTTTAGTGTCTGCATGAGGCATGGTGACCGACTACCGGCTTGGCTAATTTTGGTTCTCAATCCAAAACACCTAACATGGCCTTCGAGTATGTTTGTTTTATTGTCTAAAAGATGTTTTTGAAATTTTTTTTATTTTTTTATTTTTTTTATTTTTTTATGATTTTAAATTATATTAATATTATTAAAAAATATATATGTATATTTTTAAATAAAAAAATACTTAAAAATAATCGCTAACGCAATCAAAAACAAATCATTAGAGATGTCATAGTTTCGTTGCTGAACTCGACCTTTCAAATCTATAGTTTTCTTATTTCATAATTAATAATTAACTAGCTATTTTGGTCTATAAAAATAGGTTAATGGACTCAAGAAAGAATAGGACTTGGACAGGACTCGCTGCAGCGTAGAGAAACAAGTTCACGAGTTGCTTGCTATATGGTACAAAGAATTATCCCCAGCAAGATTCTCTCCTGTCTATCCTTCTTTTCTTCTCTGTTCAGCTCTAGCTAGAGAGACATGGCAGGTCTCATTCTCAATAACAGAAGCATGGCTCTATGCCTTGTTTTGGTGATATGTAGTTTTGGGTTGTGCTTGGTCTCTACACATGCAGAGCTTCAAAGATTTGGACAGCCTGCAAAAACTGATGGGACTCTTTCCTTTTTGGTGCTTGGAGATTGGGGCAGAAAAGGTGCTTTCAACCAGTCTGAAGTTGCTGTTCAGGTTCTTCCAGCTTCTTTGCTTTTTGTGATTTATTTCATGTTTCCGTGTGTGAGAGAGAGTCATGCAACATGTAATTGACATTCCCATCTCTTAAAGAACTTTCCTTGATCAACTAACACGTACCTGCTAATCTTCCTTTGATTTGCATGGATACAGATGGGAAGGATTGGAGAGAAGCTGCACATAGATTTTGTAGTTTCAACAGGTGATAATTTCTATGATAATGGATTAACTGGAAACCAAGACAAAGCATTTGTGGAATCATTTACTCAAATCTACACTGCAAATAGCCTGCAAAAGCAGTGGTACAGTGGTGAGTACCAAACCTGGCGACTGGCTGAATGATTTTTTTCCACTAATAAAAATGAGAAGTTACATGTTGATCGTACTTGATTTGAATTTTCTAATTTTCTTTCTCTTCTCTTCTGCAGTCTTGGGAAATCATGACTATAGGGGGAATGCAGAGGCACAATTGAGCCAACAACTTAGGAAAATTGATAGCAGGTGGCTATGTTTGAGATCTTTCATCGTCAATGCTGGTGGGTAGCAGCTTCTACATTTTAAGTGCTTCCTTCATCTCATATATATATATATATAAAGACTATACTAACTATGACCACTTGACACTTGAAATTTAGATGTTAATTTAGATTTATTCATCTAATAACTCAAATCCTTTTGTTCTGTTTTTCTGCAGAATTGGCTGAAATTTTCTTTGTGGATACCACCCCTTTTGTCCAATCTTACTTTACTAATGCTGAGGGCCATACTTATGACTGGAGAGGCATTGGATCTCCTAGATCTTATATTGCAAACCTAATAAAGGTATGTTCATTGTTTTACTTTCAAAATAATGCATCGACTTTACAATATATGCACTTTAATAGCCACTAAATCAGTGGTCTATCAACTGTTTAGATAGAGCTCTGGATAATTAAGTAGTGGATTATACCCTTTTTTCGATCAGGATCTAAAGCTGGCATTGAGTGAATCAAGTGCAAAGTGGAAAATTGTTGTGGGTCATCACGCAATTAGAAGCATAGGACATCATGGCGACACTGAGGAACTTGTCAGCAAGCTTCATCCAATCCTGAAGGTAAACACAATCATTGAAAAGCAGTTCTGTTTTACTTTTTGCTGATGAAGTAATTTTGAACACAAGATTGAATCTCTTTCGGTGCTGTTTTCATTACATTCAGGCCAATAATGTAGATTTTTACATGAATGGACATGACCATTGCCTTGAACACATCAGTGACACAGAGAGGTACAACTTAAGTGATTACTGTGTTGCTTAGTGGAAAGGGTTCTTCGGAAATATTACTAATGATGGGCAATTTTTTGACAGTCCAATACAATTTCTCACTAGTGGAGCTGGGTCTAAGGCATGGAGGGGTGACATTAAAGAACAAAACAAAGATGGTCTAAAATTCTTCTACGATGGTCAAGGTTTCATGTCTGTGCAGTTGACTCAGAATGAAGCAGAGATTGCATTTTATGATGTTTCTGGCACTGTTTTGCATAGATGGACTACAACAAAGTTGCTCCACTCATCAACCTAGGGATCCATAGCCAACAGATTGTCATTGTTATAAATTTTAATTTTTTTCCTATCATTATTGAGCTCATGTTTCATTGTCATTGAGCACTGTGATAATAGTGAGTTAGGGCCACATCAAAAAAGAAAAAAAAATAGAGTTCTATAACGTCATGAAAATGATTAAATTGATGGAGAGCTTCTAGCAATCTTCATGGGATTCCCTTGCTTTTACTATTACCAAACCCCACTGAATTTTTTATTAAACAAAAATAAAAAAAAGGAAAGTAAAAATGGGCCTTGCTGCAGTAATATTGCACCCAAAAAATTGGTAAATCAGTGCTTCAACACAAGAACTAATCCAATTTCCTGATAACTACATGCAATTTAATTGTAACTAACGGTAGAGTCACTGAATGAGATTGGTGAATGGCAAATAATTCTGCAGCCAATGTGAGCAATTGGCGAGGTTTATTTACCCAATGGTGATAGACTTGCAGAGCCAACTTTTTAGTATGGATTGTCAGGGTCAGGGCAAAAGGACAGCAGCCTTGTGACATCAAGCAAGCGCCAATATAGCACCACCACCTTCAACCCATCTTCGTTCCTTGAATTCTCTTGCTCATCAATGATTTTCTTTCATAGGTTTACGTCTCTTCTGGTATTGAACAAGACAAAACAAGAAATTTCCAGGAAAGTGGACTTTGATGGTGACCACTTATGAATTTAGCCCATTAATAGAATGAAGTTTCCTTGGACCTCATTGAATCTCTTATCCTGAATCTGCATGGATGCTATCTGTAGCTAGCTAACGGGTGGTTTTTTCGACTTTGAACATCTTTAGAGACACCACCATTTTTGTGTCCAGGTACCACATTATATGCTCTTCAAAGAGGTTACCTGAGTTCACATCTTTTGCACTCCAAACCAAAGCTGCTAACTAAAAAGTTCTCTTTTTCAGGATATCATGGCTAGTTTCAGTCACCATTTCAGTTTAATGCACCTCGTATGGATGGCCTGCTTCCATGCGTATGTTCTTTGTGCCTTAGCTGAGCTTCAGCGATTCGAGCAACCTACGAAGGAGGATGGCTCAATTAGCTTTTTGGTGGTTGGAGACTGGGGAAGAAAAGGAAATTATAATCAATCCAATGTAGCATTTCAGGTTTTTTTTATTTTGTTTTTTAAGCCATCATTTAAGTCTTAACACTCAGTATCATGTTATATACATATATAGATGCCTCACGCTTATTAGATATGAACTGATGCTGTGGGTTGACGGAGGCACTATGTGGTGATAATTCATTCAATGCAAGAACATTCATTTGATTTCTCAAGTTTCTTACAGATGGGAAGAATAGGAGAAGAGTTGAGCATTGATTTCGTTGTTTCTACTGGAGACAACTTTTACGAGGACGGGTTGAGAAGCATAAATGACCCTGTGTTTGAGAAATCATTTAGCAAAATCTATACTGCAAAGAGCCTTCAAAAGCAGTGGTATAGTGGTAAGTCCTGGAATCAAAAGAATTGTTAAGAAACTCGATCGGCTTGTCAGGTCAACCCAGAGCCTAGCCTGGGCCGAGTTTCATTGAGAAAAGAAACAACGAAGCACAAGTCATATATAGGTTGACAGTTTATTGATCTCCTAGACCGGGTTTAATTCTTATAATGAAAAGAATGCACAAATACATGAATCCTAGTTTTGGCTAATGCGGGAGTCCTACCCTATCTCGTGTTCTGAAAAACATTCTGGTTTCAGTTTTGGGCAACCATGACTACCGGGGAAATGTCAAGGCTCAATTAAGTCCGAACGTGAGGAATATAGATAGCCGATGGATTTGCCTGAGATCTTTCATTCTTAACGCAGGTAAGATACATCTCCAACTATGAACAGTAAATTATTCAACATTTTATAGCAAGTAGATATCAAACCTCACACCTCTCTGAGGTTTTTGTCCTGAAACACTGCCTCTCGCTTAACTAAATTCAAACTTCTCTCCACATCCTCTTAGAAATTGTGGAATTGTTCTTCATCGACACCACTCCATTTGTGGACAAGTACTTTCTGAAGCCAAAGCACCATCATTATGATTGGAGAGGAGTGATGCCAAGGCAGCACTATCTTTCAAACCTCTTGAAGGTTATTCATTCTGATCATCCTCGTACATTTATGCAAGCACTGTGCAGTCGACGTTTTGTTTTCTGTCCCAAATCCTACATCTTTTTCATGTTTGGCAACAGGACTTGGAATCAGCTTTGCAGGACTCCACTGCTAACTGGAAGATTGTAGTTGGGCATCATCCTATCAGAAGCATTGGCCATCATGGGGAAACAAAGGAGCTAAAGAAGCAACTTCTCCCGCTTCTTGAGGTAGCTAATCTTACTAAAGAGATTGAGATTGTCACAAACAAAGCGCTTCTCTAACAAACCACGTCTTGAATGTCCAGGCAAACAATGTTGAAATGTACATAAATGGGCATGATCATTGCTTGGAACACATAACCAGCAGCACAAGGTATGTTTATAAAAAACATAGATTGACATTATTTCACATCAAGGATTGAAACGAAAATCACCAAGATTTAAGAACTTCTTTATGCAGCCAAATCCAATTTTTTACAAGTGGAGGTGGATCGAAGGCATGGAAAGGGGATATTGATCAACTAAACAAAGGAGGAGTCAAGTTTTATTATGATGGGCAAGGTTTCATGTCCCTGGAACTAAGGCAGACACATGTAAAGATAGTATTCTATGATGTTTTTGGCAAAGTTCTGTACAATTTGAACCTGTTTAAGCAGCTCAACTCTGTCATCTAGGACCACATTATGGAAAACAGGTGTTTTCCACTCTTCATCAAATATATAATGCAGTGATTAATCATTCTGTCGATTTTGAAACAAAAACTGATATATCTTGGCTTTTCTAAGAATGCCAGTATGGAGATGTTAATCCAGTTCGATGAGAACCCCAACCAGGAGATGAATGGAGTAATTACCGTGAAACATTTAAACCCATGCTAATATTTCACAAAGAGAACAGACCGATAAGCAATGGCAAATCTAAACCCTGATGTTTACCATTCAGGCTCGAAATTTCTCTTTATAGCTCTTTTTTTTTTTGGTTAAAAAAGCAAGTATACAACTGTTTGCTGCGTAACTATACTAATACGATCACATCAAGAGCACATTCTTGCCAAACCAGGTTCGGGAAATTTACATTTGAGAGTAACTACAGAAACCTATCGAAAGAAAAATAGTTGAACTTCAAAATTTAACTAAGCAAATTATGCGTACGTGGATGGTAACAATGTTAATTTTCTCCCCGTGATGACAACTTAAAAGTGTTATATCTGACTACAGAAACCCACAGAATCTGGTTACACTCGTGGAATGACCATGCCATGTTCGATAAGACAATTGAATGGCAAAAGGCTGAGATCAATCCACCAAGACGAATGATAAATGGATTGAGATTAATCCATATCAGAACAAGTTGGTACAGACACAACAACAGATTTCTGAATCCATCTAAGCTTCCCTTGGCCGTTAGCTAGAGAAAATCAATGTTACTAGTACTCAATACCATCTACATCTACTTCTGGTTGCTGCAGCTAGCAACCATCAAAGACCATTTAAAGAGTGGTTTCCTATGAAACATTTACAGCTATTCAGTTAATTCATGGCTAAAGTTTCTTCAATGATTTTTCCCCACTAAACAACCACTATAACTCAAGGATTGGGCTTTCTGTTTCTTATTTCTTTCCAGGTGAATTCAAGCCAGCCTTGCTCTAAATTCTTGGTTTTCTTCACTTGTACATTCACCACATACATGATGTGCCCTTTTTAGTTCAATGAGACTATATGCTACACAAAAAAAATGATTTTATATTTAGAGCAAAAATATACATCTAGCAGTTTTGTTATTGCTATCAAACTCAGGTATGTGACAAACAATTCAAAGCATCACGACTACATAGTTTCTTGCATATATTGATTATAATTCAGAAGCGCAAAAAAAGAGTTCAAGGACGAGCTTTGCACAGAATAACTCCATGTGGTAATGCACAGATGCAAATCGAGACAGGAAAACAGAACATCAAAACTGTATACAGAAAAATTAGCCCAAATCTATTTATGGTTACCACCAGCTTTACACTCATACATAGATAGCATTTAACTTTGGTCAGTTGTATGTCTACTACAATTTTTTTTTTTTTTGGGTGCCCTGCATGCACGTGAACATTATTTAATTGAGAACAAAGTGATACCTCGAATCCACATAACTCTCTACATCCCAGAGGAAAGAACCAAAAGTAACAGCTTCCAAAGCAAGTCTCTTCAAACCACCTAAGCTGATCGTAACTAGTTCATCCTTGGAAGTATCAATGGTCCCTTGTGGCGTTATGACAATCTCAGGTCTTCCAAACAAGGCCTCAGTGTGCTTCTCAATGATGCTAACAGCCTCTTTTGATCTTATTGTCGCATACCTTTGAAGTGTCTCCCCATCAAAAGACATCACATAATTTCGCAATCGTGAAGCCTTTAATCCATGTCCAAATCCTCCAGGACTGATGCCACCAGAAATGGCTTCAGGATGGGAAGACAGAGCTTGATAGGATAACCCTCGACCACCAGGTTTCACATCCTGACCCACAGCTTTGTGAATATCACTCTCTCTCTCATCCACACCATTTGGCAGGATTTTCATTGTCTTCTCAAGCTGAAACCTTTGATCAACTCGCTTTAGGAAGTATCCATACATCACGGATGCTGCATAGACCTGTCCAACCCTGAGTTTGCTTATCTGTGCAACAACAGTTGAATCACCCACCCGATTTCCTAAAATGAGAGTTAGATGGTTCTGAATCATTTCATATGCTTCAGGTGAGTGAAGTTGTTCAAGCTTCTCATCTTGGCTAGGCCAAGTGTCCACTTGACCAGATGACTCTGTGGAAGAGGGGCCTATGGTGGGTATCAGAGAAACATTGGCATCCATGAACTTCTGCACAACCAATGCATACAAAATCTCTTCCAGGGCTTTTCTCCTGTCATTAGCCTTCACCTCAGCAATTCTCCTAATAATTTCAAAAACCCAACATTAGATTCAATTTTCGGCATCAATAGTAGCACCTATAAAACACAGTTATCTACCACGATCGTGAAACTAACCTATGCAATACCAAGTCGGTGCCAGTAGCAAAAGGATCTTCCTTCTGCTTCTCAGAATCACGATCAGTTTGAAGTTGCTCAAGCTGCTGCTCAACTGCTGCTGGCACAAGATGAGGGTGGCTAACCAAAATCTGGGATAAGAACTGCCCTATCGGAGACTCAAGCTGAAGCGGAGCAATTGGCACAATCGACCCTGAAGAATCTGAAGATGATGACGAAGATGCTCTCACTGCCATACATCTCCTACTTCCATATGCCACTCTCCTATGACCCAGCTTTGAGTATGAAACTGAAGAATGACGCTGGAATCCAGATAACACAAGAGGAATGAGGAATCAAACACCAGCTTTCCATACATAGTCTCAAAATACAGAAAACCAACAGCAAAGTAAACTTTAAACGTCCCAAATAAACCCAAAGAAATTATAGGCTTTTCAAAATTTCACGTGAAACAATTCTTAAAAGCTTCATTTTTTGACAAAAATTCCAACACAACCACACATAGGAATCCATCTCCTAGAACAAATCTTTTGCATAAAACATAAGACTTCATTTACTTATAGCTCTTAAGCATGAAACTGCAAGAACTAAATTGAATCATAAGAAAAATTATACCTTCGACTTCGTAATAATAAAGGGTTAAAAGCTGCAGTAACTTGCATAATTTAGGCATATACGCTCCTCCGACACAAAATTCATGCATAAACCCAAAAATAAGGCTAACCGGTAATACCTTAATAGGAAAACGAACAAAATCTTGTTTATTGGTAGCTAAAAAACCCAATCTAGCAACAGATTTTGCAGGTGTAGAGATCCCAATTGAAGATCCAATAACAGTAGCTGTAGCTGCTTCCATTTACACCACTCTACAAAACCCAAAAACCCTTTTGTTAGATTCCATCAAAAACCCTTTAAAACAAAAAAAAATAGTTGATTCTAGCTTGAATTTGATGATGTATATTTACCCTTTTAAGTAGCTGAAAGGAAAACAAGAAACTTATATGTCAAAAGATGGAAGGAAGAGAGCCTTTTCTTTTGAGAGAGAGAGAGAGAGAGAGATTGTTGTTTGTTTGAGCTGGTGGATATGGAGGTTGGCGGGTTACAGAGGTAATCGAAGGGCAAAGCTCCATTTTATAAGAGTAAGATTGTGATAAACGTTGCTGACGTTACAAGATAAGTTAAAGACCCTTGAGTTTTAGTTAATTTCACTTTTGCCATTGGTTGGTTTAATCAATTTTAGTCCAATCTTCAAATAGATTTTTTAATGATTTGCTTATTTTCATAATAAAGATACTTTTTAGCTAATGAATCAGCAAGTAATGTTTTTATTATTATTATTATATCTAAAATA
>Ga0325414_1004216_pt1 | contig 15023 bp, 9 predicted proteins | sample PopdelMetagenome_8_FD_206183 | JGI IMG/M metagenome (GOLD analysis project Ga0325414, IMG submission 206183) | Populus deltoides microbial communities from Bellville, Georgia, United States - Leaf-PdKOR-R3 | ecosystem: Host-associated > Plants > Phyllosphere > Phylloplane/Leaf | place: USA...
TTTTGTTTTAAGACTTGCATGATAATATTTTGAATGTCCAAGTTTCTCTCACTTGTAAATAATTGCAATTTACTTTTTCTTATATTAATATTAATATAAATCTTGATTATGTTCAAATAACATTACGATTGTAAAAGTAAAAAAAAAAAATTTGTAATTCCTTATAATTGTAATATTTTTTTTAAAAAAATAAAATTACTCAAGAATTATAGAAAGTAACAAGAATATAAATATGCAATAATAAATATTGAATTTGTTTTTAAAATGTAAAATATATTTTAGGAAATGTACGCGGAAAGAGTTATACAATAAAATTAATTTATTGTAAAGCTTTTCATAGAAAAAAGAAAAATTAAAAGTTTATATGAATTATAGAAATTAACAAGAATAAAAACATGATAATAAATCTTAATATTTTTTAAAAAAAAATTAAAAAATGTTATACGAAAAATATATGTGGAAAAAATTATAGAATAAAAACAAAATTTCAAATGTATTGTTAGAATTGTATAGGAAAAGATAATAAGATATATAAACTTAAGAAGAAGAAAAACATGAAAACTGATGTAATAAAAATATCCTTCTTGATTTATCTTTCAAAAACGAAATTATCCCTTCCAAGATGCTATTTTATTATGATGACGTGGAGCGACATGATTGGAGAAAAATAGGTCTATCTATCCAGCAGGTCGAATACTGTCATGGAGCCATTAGTTTCCATTAGCGAAAGATAGAGAAAAGAGAGAGAGAGAGAAGGATGATTCTGGTTTCACCGGATTGCCTCTCTAATTCTTATTCGTCGATGCTGTTTTCTCGCAATCCCATGCTCTCCTCTCATCTCTGCTTCACAATAAGAAGAAGGACGTTCCGAACGAAGACGAGTCGACGACTCTGTGTAGCGAGTAGTCTGATTACAAGCCCTGAGTCATTCGAAGTTGGGAGACTCATTGGCAGCTACGGCTTCATGAATATTACGAGGTGTACATATGTATACTTATACTCTTTTTTTTTTCTTAATACAATTGATTAGTTCTAAATGGAATTACATTTGTTTTCAGCTATTCGGCAGGAGGAATGGATTTTGAATATTCAGGTGGACAGCTGAAGGTTCAAGATGTAGGAGAAGGCAGTGTGAAGATCAGGTGCGCCTTTATTTTATTTTATTTAATCACAATTATAACTAAGGGTTTGCGTGTTGCTCTGATTTGTAGTAACTATTATATATATTCATGGCAGTTATTTTTCAGGCTTTACGAAGGAAGAATAGCGCAGGGTTCACTTAGAGGCACTCCTGTTGTTTTCAAGGTGATTTTTCTTTAAATACTAGCAAGTGAGTGAATCATATACCGAGTAATATATGCTTTCCGACTTAAATCAATGCACATCTTCTAATATTTATTGTAATTCACTCGGTTGTGGTAAGGATCTTGCAGTGTATTTATATATTTTGCCAGGGGCTGAATATGTTATTCCCATTTCCCGAGTTAATTAATGATTAAAGGAGAAGAGTGTAGCTAAATCTATATTTTCTTTTCTTTTCAAATTCTAATTTATTATGGAATTTAACAACAACATTTACTAAATGCCCCCCTAAATCGAGAGCAGTTGAAAATTATAGCGACTGTGCCATCTTCAATTTGACATTTCTCTCTTCCCAGTTATCTTTGATCTTCCTTTTCCTCCTTGTGGAACTTGAATGGATGTTGTTGACCCGTCACATCGCAAAGTTTTTTTCTTCTTCTTTTCTTTTCACACCGAGATTGCTGGTTATGAAGGTATATCCTGGACAGCGAGCTGGTGGCATAGAAGCTGATATGATGGCTGCAAATGAGCTCAATGCCCATGCTGTACTTCAGGTTGGATATTGAAGGCTTTTCAAATATTAGTGACATGTTATTTTCTTTTTTATATACCATGGAAGGTCTTTTCATGTACATCTTTCACAGAGCAGTTCAAAAGGTGCATGTCAGAATCTCCTGATGCTTGTTGGAGGATTTGAGACAAAAACTGGAGAACAGGTTTGTTATACCAGGTCAAATAAGAAAAACTAGTCATAGTTGTTTTGGGAATTTTCTTATATGATAAAAAATTGATGAAATTAATGTATACAGTGGCTTGCTTTTCGCAATGGTGGGAAATATAGTGCAGCAGACTATGCAAAAGTTACTAGTGAAAAAATTTCAAAAAGCATTTCGACCAAGGAAAACTCCTGGAATCATTTTGAACAAGAACAAAAAATAAAGCGCAGAAGATATTTTGTTATCAAGCTACTTCAGGGGGCTATTACTGGTCTAGCCTACATGCATTACCATGACAGATTGCACCAGAGTCTTGGACCATCTTCTGTTGTTCTCAAGTATGATCATAGATTTTCATGTTTCCTGTTTTAACTGTTACTGTCATAGTTGTCTGCTTACTGATATTTTACACCATGTTTTACTTGAATAATGGCAGCACTATAGCAGAGAGAGAGGCTCCTTATTTAGTTCCACGACTTCGAGATCTAGCCTTTTCTGTTGATTTGAGGTGCTATTAAAATTCCTTTTCTTGCAATTACTTCTCAGCAGGCTTTTGTTTTCAACTTAGAAATGTTATCTGTAGACAAAACTCATCGTCCTTGACATTTAGAAACAGATCATATAAGTGATTCCTCTACATGCAACAGCATTGTGGGCAAGCTCTTTGAAACAAACGTGGTTTAGTGAACCACAACTGAATGAATTCAAACATGTCAAAAAAGTAAAACAGAGAGAGAGAGTGAGAGAAGGAATTAATCGCAGTTGCTATGTTCTTTCTTCTGTGATTGTAAATCTTGTGTAAGCTGTAACACGTATACGTGTTGACCTGTATGATAGGATGTAGCACATTGGTTCCTTTTATTTTAGTAACATGGATGCGCTCAATTTCTCACCCTTTTTTCACCACTATAATATTTTGTGATTAGTGAGAATGTAACAAGCCAATCATTTAAATCTAGTGCTTCGTGAAGGAAGGAATTTAACAGTCAACTGATAGTCAACCAGTTGTTCCGTCGCACTCAGATTTCTTATTATTAATATTATTATTCACATAGATGCATACTGGCCTTCAGACAATCTATCTGCAGACTCTTGCAGAAAGGGATGGAGTTAACCATCAATCTTCATCATACAATATCCCTAATCCAATGAGGATCTGGTTTTCCCCAACTGTCTCCCAGATGTTTCCTCAGATGGCAAACCGAGTTACGGAGGTGTTAAAGGTTTTCTTACTTCCAGGAATAGAAATTCACGAAAAAACATTTAGGGATTTTCTTGGTGAATTGAAGGCAGACCAAATGATGTACACTTAAGAGAGAAGGGACTTAATACCATTGTAGATTCTTGTATGTGCCATCCATGAATCTTAATGCTTATAAGGAGATTTCTTACTTGTGACTGTAAGAGGCTTCTTGATATTGCAGTATAGTTTCACAGGTTTGAACACATTAGCGCATTTTCACTTCCAAACATGACTTATCAGGATTTCAAATTTAGAAGATGGCCGTGGGACATTATCAGAAGGACTTTGGAGAAGAGCAATTGCTGCTGGAGCCTCCACACCTATGGAGAAACGAGCCTTTGGAATTGCAGATGACATGTACTGTTTCAGAACTTGATGGTTCTATCATTAGTTTTTTCAGCTCTTTAGGTCCTTTGACCAATTTCTTTTCTGGTCCTACATAGATATGAAGCTGGTCTTCTTCTTGCATACTTGGCTTTTGTTCCATTTTGTGAAGCAGGCATTGTGGATGCTCTTTCTTTGCAAGTAAGCAGAAATATGACTACCTCTGATTAATTATTATATCATTTGTAGGCAGGCGTTTCTCTTCATCTACGTGATATAAGCAAGTCCAGAGCACCCAAAATCCTGAGCACATAATGCCTTTATACACCTTCATATTCTTCAGAATGTGTTTTCCTGACACTAACAATTTATGCATGAACCTGCAGAGGCTTTTAGAAAACACTTTCCGACTCGATCTTGAAGCTATGAGAGAGTAAGATGATTTATGTACCTTATTTTGACTTGCTTAAAGTCCATTAGCCAGTGCATGCATAAGATGAATTTGAGATTATAGGAGTTTAAAAGGTAAGAATCAGATACATTTATAAGCACCCTTCGTTTGGCTGAGCTTCACTTCAGGAGTTATGTTATGGTCTTATGCATCAAAACTTGGCTGCTTCTTATCTAGTTGAGTCCATGCGTAGATGATGATGCAGATGATACTTAAACATTTGTAGATTCAACAAGAGCTACAGACACATTTTAGCAGATTCTTTCTTAGTGGGGATCTATCTTCGACACTATGATTTTTCAAATATAGGATGAAATCCAAGTGAAAAGGTGGTTTGTATGCCAAAGGGAACAGCAAATAATTCTCAGTTTGGCTCTGAGCAGAACCTCAAAGACTCTGCTACTCGTAGAACACGACGAAGATAAAATGCAAAGTAAAAACGAAACTCTACAATATATCCAAAATTTAGGAAGTTAACTTGTGTGTTTTTCACACATACTTGAATACTTAGATTCCTGCAGCTGGTTGTTTGTTTAAACGCTTTTTAAACACTAGTTTTCTACAGTGTATTATTTAAATATGCATTGAATATTTTTATGTAATATTTAATTGATTGTTTAAATTTTAATAAAAGAACAAATTTAAGTATCGATTGAATTAATTTCTCGTGTTAGATTCAATATTGAAACAGTATTTTTTAAATTTAATAGTTTGATTATGTTTTTGGCATATCAAACCATGGACAATATCAATTATATGGCCAAGAAATAGACAAGTTTCCAATAGATTAGGAACTAAGCTCAAGCTTGTCATGGATCTTGAGGTGTCCGAATGCTAACACACTTGGTTTTTCCTCCTCTGTCTTTGCCCTTTCTGGCACACAGATATTGTATAGCAGATGATCGTTTGGAAGAAGCTGTGAAGTTTCTGGATCTTGGTGACCGGGCTGGATGGCAATTACTTCAGGTTTTTTATATATATATGCAAAGCTATAATGCCTAACATTTGGTCTGCAATAATTCTGTGTCTTTCCGGTGTGCAGGCAATGCTAAATCCAGACTTCCGGAAGAGACCAATCGCAGAAGCTGTGCTTAAGCATCGATTCATGATCGGAGCTGTTGTTTGAGTGGCGAAGGGCAAGTTAAGTGTACATGATTGTAATTATCAAGAGCAACAATTAAAAAAAGAAAAAAGAAAAAAGAAAAAAAAAGGAGCATGTGCGTCCTCTTCATCATAGTATTTCTGTTTTTCCTTTGGAAAAAGTGACGCTGTCTCAACTTTTGTATTGGTAGATGGTAACCAAGAGTGATTATTTTTATATATATAAAAAATTAGCACGTTTAAAAATAAATGGTAAATTAATATCAGGATTGTCAATTTTATTTTGATAGCTATTTTGTTTTTCCAATTATAATGAAATATTTTAATTTTAAAGTGTTTCGACAAAATTGTATTGTTTATATATATATATATAAAAAAACAAACATAATTTAAATTTAAGATAAATTAATTATAAATTATGCAATACAAATATAATGCGAAACAAATATAATTTTAAAATTTAAAATATTTCTAAATAGTCAAGATTAAATAAATTTTTAACTTAAAGTAATTCAACTTAAACAAAATATTAAAATATTATGAAAGTAAAATGTTTTAACACAAATATTTTAAATATAAAGTTAGGTTAATGTTATCAAGTCAAATGGAATCTAAAGCATCCCTTGTTTTGCTCAAATTCTTACAAAAGTATAAACATAAAATAACAACATGAATATAAACCATATATATTAGTGATAAATCTAATTTTAAAAAATTAAAATTATTGTTAATGAAAATAGCAATAATAATTTTTAATATTATTATCAATATCATTCTTATTGAAAATAGTAATGAAGAAGAGTTTTTTATAATTATGTGGTTTAATTAATAAAATTGAACAAGGTTCAATTTAATTTAATGACTTTTTAAGAGTGGAATGTGACATGTGGAATAAAACCGGAACGTTCCGGGTGAAATTCAGCCGAAAAATCCGGAACGGATCGAGATTTAAAATGAGATGAAATTTATTCTGTTTTGTTCTGTTTTTTGAATTAGTATGGAATGTTTCAGTCATTTCGGGCGAAACAGAACGGAATTGACAACCTTGATCAGCACTTCTAAGTCTCTTTTTGAAAAATAACATTCTTCATTAAATGTTTGCTAGTGAAAATTGTGATTTCTTAAAAAAAAATTAATATTTTAAAGAAAATTTTAAAATCCTGGAATAATTTTTAAAAGGAATTAAATTTTTTTTTATTTTTTCTTTACTTCAATTTAATATTTTTTGGTGTTTTTAGATCATTTTAATATACTGATATTAAAAATAATTTTTTAAAAATAAAAAAATATATTATCTTGATGCATTTCAGAATGAAAAACATTTTAAAAATAACCGCAACCACACTCCCAAACAAGCATAATTTTTTTTTAAAAAAAAATTACCAGTGCTAATTTATTAACATTTTTTAAACTGTGTTATATAGAAAAATACCCATCAAAAGTTGTGATTTTATTGTCATCAGGGGGTGGAGGTCGGAGTACCTGCAACTGTATGATAACTGGGATGTTTGTATGGCATCGGAGTAATACTTTTAAAAATGTTTTTTTGATTATAAATATATATTAAAATAATATTTTTTAGTTTTTTTTATTTTTAATATTAGAATATTAAAATCATTAAAAAAACATCTAAAACAATATTTAATATTTTTTAAAATAAAAAATAATTTAAAAAAACATGCTGTAACCAAAAAATAAACACTCGATTCAAGATCCACACAAGGAAATGCAAAATCTTCTTGTTTCACGCAGTATTTTCAAATTGTTATCTTACGCAGATCTCAATGACGGGCTTGGTCAGCCGGCATTTATACTAAAAATTTCACAGGAGTTTTCTATGGATTATTTTTTATTTAATTTTTACTTATAAAAATAATCAAATTAAAATTTTATAAAAAATAAAAAATAAAATTAAAACCAAATCAAAATTAATTCAAACTAACCAGTTTTGATTTAATTCAGTTATTTTATATTAAAAACCAAAACTCAATCGACCGGTTTTGATTATGTGAGATTCAATTTAGTTTTGTTTTGATTATGTGAGATTCAATTTAGTTTTGGTGTAATTCAGTTCAATTATTTTATATTAAAAACAAAATATTATATCATTTTTTAAGGGTTTTTTACACTTTTTAATAAGTTTGGTTTCGGTTTAGTTTAGTTTTTTTTGATGTGGTTCTTTTTTTGGTTTCAAGTTTAAGAAACCGAAATCAAATCTGATCAAATATTTTTTAAAATATTTTAATAAATTTAATTGATTTTTTTTATAATTCAGTTTTTTCAGTTTTTTTTTTTTAAAATTTTCTCAACTTAATTGGTTTGGTTTTTCAAAGTTTTTACTGACCCTAAAGTTGCCTCAAAGCCTCAGTCCTCGAGAACATTGCCTGTCATGGGAAATGCAAATGTGCAAAACCAGACAGTAAATAATCAGGTCTAAACAGGCCTAAGGCAAAAGAGCCAATACAGACATACTGGCCTAAAGCCCATTACAAATATAAGTCTCCTTACTGACCTTGCTTAAAGATTCTGACGAATTTCTCCTCTATCTAGGCTCTAGCACGTTCTTGCTTTCAACATAGTAATAATCAGAATCCAAAACTGCCTGCAGAATCAAGCAGGTAATCCCTTTTATTATGTTTTTCAACATTAGATTTCATTTGGGTGTTTCTTAAATCTCACTGGAACGTAGCTTTGTATGACTGTTTTGCTGTATTAGTAGTTTTTTTTCTTCTCTTTTCATATGAATCAAGATTCTATGAAGAACTATGGTTATAATCTAGTTTAAAGAGAATTATATGTGTTGGTTTGTTTCTTTCTGTGGGAATTGCAAGTTTGATATAACAATAACTCATAACATGACTTGGTCCCTCCTCCCCCTCTCAATTTGGGAATTTTGAGTTACGAAGATTTGGACTGCCATGATTTCAGCATGGAACACAGCATAAAATCTTATAATTACAAAATGATAAGTGCAGTTAGCCGCCACGTGGCTTATAAATCCACGCTGCTTTGGACTTCAACGTTTTCCTGTTGGTATAAAACAAGTGATTTTTCGGTTAGTTGCTCAAATGATCATAGATAAACAACTTGGGATTTCTTTTTGAGCTACAATTTGCTATTTAACCACAAATGTGCTTGTTGTTCTTTAGATTGGTGCTTGTTTTGCTCACTATAATGTCTCGCGTTTATGTTGGGAATTTGGATCCGCGCGTCTCCGAGAGGGATCTCGAAGATGAATTCCGGATGTATGGTGTTCTTCGAAGGTAATTTCTTTGGCACCTTGCATTGTTTTGGCTGATTTGAGTGTTTTAGGCGTGCTGGATATTTGTTGTTTCTTCCGTGGTTATTATTGTTAGCATTTAATTTTTCTCAGTATCTGAACATGCTAGTTGACTTTTGCAATTATTTTAAAATTCACGAGTATATTTATGCGTCACGAATCTGCATATGGATATGTAGCTACTAGTATTATCACAAGTTGCCAAGGCACTCTCTTGGGCGCCTAAGCTGAGCAAGGGGCTACTTTGGTGCCTGAAATGCCTGATGGCAAGGTGTTTAAATTTTTAGGTGCTTGGACTCTCGCTTAGGTCATTTTTATTTCTATTTGTACATTACTACCCTTTTTTAAGCTTTAGCTAACTTATCATAGAGAGTTTCAATTGTTAAATTCTGAGAGTTGGGTACTTTAGGATGATGAAAGTTGCCCTTAGAATTTTCAATAATCTTACTATTTGGAGAAAAAATAGAATTTTTAAGAGATGAATGGACTTTAAAGTTTTGGCTAGTATGTTAAGTGGGTTGCTAGCTGTTGACTCGTAAGTTTCTAGAATTTTCAAAGAAATTTTTCTAGAAATTTAAATATCCTACTACCTATTCCAAAATGCCTGTGTTTCTTTTTGTTAGTTAGGATTATTTTCCATGTAGTGGGCATTAACTCTAAATTGATGGATTAGTGGATAGTGGGATGTTATGCATTAATGGGCAAACAACTAGATCATGGAAGAAGTAACCACCACGTGCAGTTATTGAAGTTAGTTTTCAAGTATGGGTCTATAAAAGTTACAGCAAAGGAGGATAACAGTAGAACAATCAACACAACTGCAAATTGCAACTGCACCCAATGCAATTCTTTCAAGGTTCAGGTATCCTGAAACTTAAGGCTGTAATCTCGCAGGTTGAATCTTATAGACTATAGCTCTGGGGCATATAAGCAACTAGTAGGCTGTAGAGTTGCTTTATTGTCTTATTTGGTTCATGTCTGTGTGCAATCAAACTGTTCAAAGCAATTAACGCAAGGTTCCAATCCATGTACATAAACCTAATGCCATGGATGTAAGTTCATACTCTTATTTCCATGTTGCTTTGTACTTAATGAATTAAAGTTTGCAGCCTCAGTTCCATTTGTTATTTGTTATTTGTTATTTGCCATTTCAATTACTGTTAAAAGTAGTTTAGAATTGCTTTGAATTGAATTAGCCCAGTTGTGAATAATAGAATTTTAGTTTTTAAAACTTCGCAACCTAAAGGCTGCACCGCTCTGACTTTGGTCAAGGGGAGGTCTATAGGATTAATATTAGCCATCCTAATTTAGTAGTTTACAAACTGACAGTGAAAACTCTATCTGTACATGAATTATTAGAAAAGTGCTTATTTGGACTTGAAAAGATAGAAAGAACGGTAGCAAAACTTCTCTACAGGCTTCTACTGAATGTACATTTAATTTTAATTGAACAAAGTCCTCTCAGTTGAGGAAGGCACTAAGAACCCTCAACACTAGCTAATGTCATTCAGTAGAAGCCTCAACACTAGCTAATGTCATTAGGTACATAAAATATATATTTGAAAAGTGCTTAGTTTATTTGGACTTGAGAAGATAAAAAGAACAGTAACTAGATTGTTTTACTGGCTTCTACTCAACTTACATTCAACTTTAATTGACCAAATTCCTCTTAGTTGAGGCAGGCACTTAGAACCCACAACACTAGCTAATGTCATTAGGTGGGTTGGATGCTATTACTAGCTTGTGCTATTTAACCTAACAGGAAACCATGCAACAGGGTGTTTGAAGTGTTCATGAGATCCTCTATTCTCTCTGCATCTCTCCTTTTGTGTTCCTTCTTGGCTTCCTTTTTCTCTTCTCTTCATAGTTTTTCTCTGTGACAATTTCTTTCTTTAAATGATTGTTCATTCTTCCTTGATTCTTAATTTTTATCTTACATACTACCCCTATAAGAGCCAGTTGTAAAATGTCAACAGACTGGGTTCTTTAGATGAGAACATTTCCACACTAAACACGCAAGTCCAGTCAGCCAATTTCTTAAAAGCATTTTACATCAGATCGATTAATGGAGTCATCCTAAGTTTTCAGTTGGTTTAATTTATAGTTTATTTAAGGTATTCTTGACACTTGTATTAAATGCATGGTCATCAACAAATGACATGGACATCAATATTATTTTTATTTATACCAACCGTATCTATTGATTTTCATTGTTTGAGAACTTTTAAGATTTGAAGTCCTGCATTTAACTTGTGTTTGGATTGTATATAGCGATCTGAATAGTAGTTATGAGGTGTCATTTGGATTGTATATTATCTGAATAGAAGTCATGAGGTGTCATCTGTGTATCGCAAGAGTATGTGAGTGTATGGAACTGAATTTTGTATGCCTAGGGGAAGTATTTCACATGTACAGGGAAGTGTGAAGTATCCATACTTGATATGGCATGATATGGATACATGACAGGTTTGATAAATTCATGCTAGGATGTCATTTTAGGAGATTTGAACATGTAAAACTCTGCTGATACTTCAGATCCAGCATAAGACCATAAGTTGCTAACATGCATTTACAATATACTAATCAGTAAGTTCTATAGCATTTTTGTGTAATTCAATCTCCTTTTCTTTTTTTCAGTAGGTGCATGCTGATTTTTTCAAATTTTATAAACTAGACCAGGCATAAGTATTCTTTGCTGAAGATAATCTTTGCAAATTGCCATTTGGTTTTAAGTCAGTAATCATTTTTTGTCATTGCCTGAGAAGGACAAGGGTTGTTTTATTTTTTGAACTAAAAAGGTGCTGATATGAAAACTCTGTAGAACAAAGGCTAGGGACTGGTGGCAGGGGTGGACGTTGGGATATGTCTTTGTGCATGTTTGTTGTTGCATTTTTCATTGATAACAAGATTTTTCCAATTCTAATTTCTAAAAAAAAAAATCCATGCAGTGTCTGGGTTGCTCGAAGGCCACCAGGATATGCATTTGTTGAGTTTGATGATCGCAGGGATGCTATAGATGCAATTCGCGCATTGGATGGTTTGTATATTTTTGTTTCCTGTCATTTGTTACAAATGCAGACCCTTTTTCTTTTATGAAAATTTTAATTTATTATGATGTTTGCCATCTCTTGTTTAAAATGATTCCTGCTTTTTATTTATGATTTATATTTCTTATGTTCAGTGTTGGCTGCTATAACTTCTATTATTTTCTGCTCATGCTTAGTGAACTGTATTACCGAACATGGAAATTAAATTGTTTTAGAACTATAGTGTTGCAAGCTGTATTATATTTTAGAGAGTTCTGTTAAGATTCTGGCTCATTTTACAGGAAAGAATGGCTGGCGTGTGGAGCTTTCTCATAATTCTAAGGGTGGTGGAGGCCGTAGTGGCGATGGACATGGACGTGGTGGAGGTGAGGACTCAAAATGTTATGAGTGTGGTGAACCTGGTCATTTTGCACGAGAATGTCGCCTGCGCATTGGCTCACGAGGCTTGGGAAGTAGTCGTCGTCGAAGCCCCAGTCCTCGCCGCCGTGGAAGTCCAAGTTATGGGTATGGGCGCAGGTGCGTCTAATGTGTTTATCCCTCTTTGGGGTTATATTTATTTTCTGGATAGAACACTTGTTAGAAATTTTCTGGTTTGCTCTCTTATTTTCCTTCTTTGTTTACATTTGCATAGTCACAAACACAATGCTTACAAGTCAAGTAATAGGCTTGAATTAGAAACAGATCTTGTGGTTTTTTTTTTTTTCATACAGAATAACCTTATGATTTTGCATGAGGAAGAACGATGTCGAAGCATTATGAAATCAAAGCACTCTCTCTTTATTAATTGACTTTTACGTTTCCTTGTGATGATTGTATGGCCTGCCATATACTTTATTATCATATTCCATGGTGTGCTTCTTTTCCCCTACCATATATATAGGACCAAAACTGGTTCTGGGCGGGGCAACTACTGTTTTCAAAAAGGAATGGAATTGGAAGGATAACTGCAACTGCTACTGCTACTGGAAGCTTTGAAATTGCAGGATAATTTTTCCAGATGAGAGGTGGTAGAATCAATATTTTTATAACAGATGACTTTTGAGTCTCTGTTAGCCGCTTTAGCTATAATAAAGGAATCAAAATGAATATGCTGTGCAATAGGAGCTGGGCAACACCATTGACCAGTAATGAGATTCAATGCAATATTTTATCCCGGGTTATCTTGTGTTTGCTGATGAGGAGAATATGCTCACAGTTGACACGCTAGATTATTTACTGTTGCTATTTTTGCTTTGTCCTTGGCAGGAGTTATAGCCCCCGTGAGAGAAGATCTCCAAGACGCCGGAGCCTTTCACCTCGCCGAGGTCGCAGCTATAGCAGGTCCCCTCCATATCGTCATGGCCGCCGCGATTCACCTTATGCTATTGGGTATGTTGTGCTTATGCATATTTGGGAAAAATAATTTAGTTGTTATTCTGCTATATACTATCCAGCAAGTCTTATGGTACATTGTTGTTGGGTCAATGATACTGTGAGCTGACACTTTGACTACTTGGAAAAACAAAAGAAAACAATTATCAGAGCATAACAAAATTCTGAAGTACAAATTTCATCTGTTGCATCTGAGTGCTTGTTGGTCTGAACAGCTGAGTATTAGAACCATTGCACAACCTTCTCAAAAGAAAATATATACATGTAATTTACAGAACAGTTGATTATTTATTTTCTTCAATGTTTAATAAGATGAGGACAGACTTATTTGCTTGTTTCTCCCTGCAGCGACTGAGGCTGGAAGCCAAACTGAGAACCAGCAGGCTATTGAAGAAAATAATCTGTTATACTTTAGTTCTAATAGGACCATTTGAGCATAGAAGGTTATGTTAAGTTATGTTCGTCTCATGACAATGAGGTTTGTTAGAAACTTGGTTTCGGGTGGCTTCATCGAAGTGTTTCAACTGCAAAACAGGTGCTTGGACACTGTTTTATGTCGGCTTGCTGTCTACAACTTACTGAAATATGTAGGTCTCTTCCATACTTTTAAAACTTAAACTGCAACCTTTTTGTTCCTAAGTTTAATATTGACTATTCATGTTATAATTATTATGTTTGATGTAGTTGTTTCTAAAAGATTTATATGTTTTGTTTTTGAGGTGTGGTTTTCGGCCAAAACAGCATCCTTTCACCACTTAACTGCATCATAGTGCACGGTTTTCTCCATCTCTGCTTCTCTGCCCGTTATCTACTCGTCATTCTACATGTTTTTCAGCCTCGATCATGTTGAAATTGCAGTGTTCAGAAACTTGGTTGTCTGCGACACCTTTTAGTGCATCCTTCTGCAACAAAGATTGTGTTCCATTTGCCACGTTTAAAATTACCACGTTTGAAATTTCTGCTAACTGCAAGGGGAAGCTGTTTGTACTGTTGTCCCCATCCTTGATTCTCTGTGATTTATCATTTCCCACTGTTGCTTCTTCGAGTAGTGTTGAAACTACAATTTCTCTGGAAAACATGGTCGCACACAACCTCTGCTGATATGGTATGCAGCATTAAAGCATCTGATGTAGTTCAGTTTCTACTTTTTTCTCTGGTGGGTTCAAGTAAGTTGCTCTTTGGATCCTAGATTTCCATGTACAGGTGAATGGCTTCAGGTTATTGTTTGCAGTAATTTCATTTATGCATAATAATGTGACTTTGCACCACCCCCGGAAGTTCTTATTGCTTTGCTGCGGTTAGAAATGCAAACTTGAATTCCTGTAGATGCAATAGTCCTCTTTGAATCAGCATCAGAACATAGAAGTGTTTCATCCTCGCCAATGCTCTGATTGTTGTCCACTTTGCGTAGCCAGGAGAAATCTCTTTTTATTTTTTTTACAAGCATGGTAGGAATCCCCTAGAACCGTGCTTTTCTTTAATTGACTGTTTGGAATCTTGGAATTGAATTCTCTTATAAGGATAAGTTAATTTTTATGTTTGGAATATTTTTTTTAGAGTATTGATTTGAATTCCGAATGGAATTTAAATTATAAAAAGTGAGCAAAAATAAATTAGAAGGAAGATACTCTAATATTCGACAATAATTTTAAATAAAAAAAATACTATTATAAAAGTTTTTTTTTCAAATATTATATTTTGAAAGCGTTTTTAAAAAAAATTGAATTTTTTTTAATTTTAAATTAATATGATTTTTATGGTGGAAGCTTATGCTTTTAAAAATATTTTTTTAATTATTTTTTATTTAAAAAATATTAAATTGATATATTTAAATGTTTTTTTTAATAATTTTTATGTTTTCATATTAAAAAAAATATATTTTAATATATTTTCAATTAAAAATAATTTTTTTAAAATATCATACATTATTATATCAAACAGACATCAACTAGCTAATAGTAGTTCATTGAAGCAAAGCACCACCATATAAACAACGACTACTAATTTGTCCTCCCTCTCTGATCGTGACAACAACCTTCCTAAATGACCAGCAACAACCATATCTTCGACCATTTGGTTAAACTATAGCCTAATTGAACCATATATTCAACCTCTACCACTAATACAACATCAAGCCACACCTAAATTAGTCATTGAGTGTTTTTGATTTAAGTGTGTTTGGTATTGT
>Ga0325414_1004218_pt1 | contig 15011 bp, 5 predicted proteins | sample PopdelMetagenome_8_FD_206183 | JGI IMG/M metagenome (GOLD analysis project Ga0325414, IMG submission 206183) | Populus deltoides microbial communities from Bellville, Georgia, United States - Leaf-PdKOR-R3 | ecosystem: Host-associated > Plants > Phyllosphere > Phylloplane/Leaf | place: USA...
TATTATCATTTAAGTATTTTAAAAATATTTTGGTATACACTAACATCTTAACATTTTTTTAGGCTGAAAAAATCACCGAATCGTAATACAGAACGAGCAAAAAAGCTAGTTTATTCTATGTGACAACCAACAATAACAATAATAATATATTTAGATTCCTCAGGGAAGCAACGAACACAAAATGATTCTTCTCCAGTAATTCTATTTTACTAAGCGAACAGAATAATTCTAAATTCCTAATAATCTCTTTTCTTGAAGAGTGATTCTGGAAGAAAAAATAAAGTATTATACAATCAAAGGTCATATGCATTATATCATAAGGCTAGATAAAAAGAAGAAAAGCATACAAGAAAATTCTACATGTGATATCACTTCACTTATATGCAAGCGACACCATCGTAGCAACATAAATTCGAAAGAAAGAAAATTTATATACTCGATAAAAGCTTTGTTTTGGCTGCGCGAAATTTGTTTTCTTTTTATATATATACATATACAATCTTGACCTACTTGTGTGCCAATGTAGTTCCAGTAGCTTCTTCGGAAAAGGATCGTTCCACCGAAGGGAGTAGAAGAGTGGAGAAGAAAAGGAAGCTTCCATCGATTATTATTGATATAGATAATAAAATAATATTTAGAGGTGATGTGATGATTCAAGGGATGGAGCAACAAAGTGCTAGAATGCTCTTTCTTTTTCTTGATTTTTTAAAGCTAGAAGCCTCTTCCCACCCCTATATATAGCTTGTTTCATTTCGTCGTTAACTAATCGAAGTAAAAATCCTCAGCAGTCCTCTGATTTTCTATAAAATTTGTTTGTTTCTATCTAGTTATTTCCAACCATGGCATCCCTCATTCCTAGCTTCTTCGGCAGCCGAAAGACCAACGTGTTCGATCCATTTTCTCTCGACATTTGGGATCCTTTCGAGGGCCTCTTATCTTCTACACTGGCCAATGTTCCTGCCTCAACTGGCGAAACATCAGCTTTTGTCAATGCAAGAATCGATTGGAAAGAGACTCCAGAAGCTCACGTTTTCAAAGCTGACCTTCCGGGGCTAAAGAAAGAGGAGGTCAAAGTGGAGGTGGAAGAGGGTAGAATCCTGCAAATCAGTGGAGAGAGGAGCAAAGAACCGGAGGGAAAAAATGATAAGTGGCATCGAATTGAGAGGAGCAGCGGCAAGTTTTTACGCAGGTTCAGGTTGCCAGGGAACGCAAAGATGGATCAAGTGAAAGCCAGCATTGAGAATGGAGTGCTTACTGTGACTATTCCCAAGGCAGAGGAAAAGAAGGCCGAGGTCAAGGCCATTGAGATTTCAGGCTAAATCATATTTTATAACATGTCTAAACCCGAGTGTGAGAAGCAATAAAAATGGATAAAAAAGTGTGAGAATATGATTGTGTTTGTCATGATGTAAAAAGGAAGAAAAACGTGTTATTAATAAAAGATTAATAAGTATTTGGTCTAGAATTCTCATTGATCCATCATTCTTAACTATTATTTAATTTCTTTGCAAGATAGTTTAAAATAACAATTAGATCATTACTCGTGCTACTGGGTGAGATTTTTTATATAAAAAAATATTCAATGTTGTTAATATGTTTTTTAGATTTTTTTAATTATAAAATGATTTGATTTAATGTAATATGGTTAATATGATACATTTAAAAATAAACTAGTTAATCGACAAAAATATAGTTTGATTATAAAAAAAATAAATCAAGACATCTTTTTTTAAATATTGAAACAACAATATATGAGATCGACTTGGATCAACTCAGGTTAACTTGTTAAATTTGTTACCCAGGTTATGAGACCTTGATAACTCTATAGAAAAAAAATATTAAACCCAATTCTCAACTAATCTAATATCGGATGATGAAATTAAAAATAAAATTCAACTAAAAAAATGAATTGAATCAACTCGGGTTAATCTGTTAAACTTGGATCTTGAGATTGAGATTGGGATAATCCATGAAAGAAAATTGAAACAAGTTATATATGAAGCTCAATTCTTAATTAACTTAATATTGAAAGATGAAATTAAAAAAAAAATCTATTAAAAAATAACACAAAAACCCACCCGAGTCAACCAAGCAAACTTGTGACATGGGTTATGAGATTGAGATAACTTCATAGAACGTAAACCAAAATAAATTATAAAGATTAATTCTCTCAATAACCCAATATTAAGGGATAAAATTAAAAAGAAAATAACTAAAAAAGAAACAAAAAAACTCGAGCCAATCAGCCTAGCCCGCGACCTGAGTTATAAGATCATGATAACCTCATAGAAAAATAAATATGAAGCTCAATTCTCAATCAACCCAATGTTAAATGATAAAATTAAGAAAAAATCAAATAAGAAAAATGACAAAAAAAATTACCCGAGTTAATCCAAGTTAACCTACCAAACCTGAGTTAGGAGACCAAGATAATTCCATAGAAAAAAAAATTATAAAATTCAATTATCAACAAACCTAATGTGAATGATGAAATTGAAAAAAAATCAATTAAAAAAACCCGAGACAACTTGGCTAACCCGTAAAACTCATGACTCATGTAATAAGACAATGATAACCCCATAAAAAGTAAATAAAAAAATAATTATGAAGCTCAATTCTCAATCAATTAAATGTTGAAGGATGAAGTTGAAATAAAAATAATTAAAAAAATAACCAAAAAAATAATCTGAATTAACACAGTTAACCCATAAAACTCACGATTCGAGTTATTAGATCGGGATAACTCCATAGAAATCAAATAAAAAAAATTATAAAGTTCAATATTCAATAAATCCAATGTTGGAGAATAAAATTAAAAAAATAAAATTTAAAATATTTTAAGAACCAAAATAAAAAAATTCTTGACATTTTCTAGTTAAATGTCAACATACCTTTTTAGTATATGTTTGACCATAATATTCACCAATATGATTTCAATAGCCAAAAAGACCATTCTAGGATTGCCTCAACTTCATCTTGGTATTTCTTTCATGGATATATGATGCATGCATTGATAAGAACTCTAGTTTGTCATCGACAATAATTTCCTTTTCTTTTATTCTCGCTCTCAACCTCGGTCTTTATGCCCCACAACTTGATTTTCAAGTTAGCCCCTAAACATTTATTTCTTTTTTATTTAGTCCATCTTCTTTTGGTTATGATTTTTTTAAAATAATTCATTGAATTAATTTTTTTAATTTCATCATCGTTCAATTTTTTGTTTTGTCAAATTTGGTCCCCATTCTTTTAATTGCTATTTTTTTTTTTGTAATCTATGATAATTTTTTGAGTTGCATTTTTTTTTATTCCACCCTCCATAATTTGTTTCCTTAATAGATTTCATCCTTATTCTTTTGACTGTTGTTGTTGTTATTTTTTTTCTTTGGAAAACATCAAAACTAGTAACTTTTTACCTAATTTAATTCTTTGACATTAAATTGGTTTGAATGTGATATTCTTGGTGAACCCCGTGTCTAAGATTTCATAAGCTACAAGCTTTGAAAATAAACTCGGCTTTATGAGGTTTGCCTAAGATTGCTTTGGTTTTTTTTTTTTTATCATTTTTCTAAATTGATTTTTTTCAATTTCATAATTCAATATTAATTTCATTGAAGATTGAGCTCTGATTTTTTTTTTATGCTTTCTATAACCTAGGTTTTATCATTTTTTATTTATTAGGTTACCTCGTGTCTTTTTTATTTGTTATTCTTTATTAAATTTATTTTTTTACAACACATTTTATTCTTGAATTAAATAGAATTGATTTATTGAATATAGGTGGATGCTCACTTCATTTTATTTTGTTCCATTTGCTTTTTTGGAATGTTGCTTTAGCGACTAATGTGACTTCTTTTTATGTCGCTATCTAGAATGTTGCAATCAGGTTTGAACCATCTCAACAAACTCTTTTGTGGTAGTCGATGTTCACAATGGAGTGACGATAGGTTTCCAACGATCTTTTTCTTTTCTTTTCTTTTCCTTCTGGGTATAATATTGGTGGCTTAATTGTTTTGGTTGATTGTTGCCAGATATTCTTTTACGGTTTGTCTATTATTGTTGCCTATAATTTAAATCAAATTATTAAACCACTTGGTCTTATTGAATCGAGTCAAGTTAATGACTTGAGTATCGAATTTTTCTTGCTTCTTTAAAAATATTATCGTCGTCTAAGCATCTTTTTGCATGCTTAAGAAATTTTGACCGACCCGTAATGTAGCGTAGATCACTTATCTACGTAGCTTCTATATATTGTGTGGTTTGTCAATATGCTAATAAATAAGATTTTAAAAATGATTTTATATTCATTTACTAACACATTTGTTAAAATAAAAATTCTTTAAACTTAAAAAAAGTTTTAACAAATGTGTTAGTAAATGTGTGTTCATGATACCTTATTATAATAATATGTGTTCATAATACCCAAATGATTTTATATTCATTTACTAACACATTAACTCTCCAATATCTTATTATAAAGTTTTTAATTTAATTAAAACTATAAAAGTATTATGAACTAGACATGTGTTTTTTTAGTTATTAAAACTTTAACATTATATTATAAAAGACCAATTGTGAGATATAATCACTTTCATGGATTGAGAGATGAATGGTTGTGAGTGGTTCTAAGTAGCTATATTATTTATTAATTTAAAATTTTGAATCAATTATTCTTATTAATATATTTTATATCACTTTCATGGATTGAGAGATGAATGGTTATGAGTGGTTCTAAGTAGCTATATTATTTATTAATTTAAAATTTTGAGTCAACTATTCTCATTAATATATCTTATATAATCTTATAAGTTTAAAATAAGTTTTAAAAGTTTTTAAGTTTGACATTAACAGAATCTCGACCAGTTTTTTCTTAAAAGTATTTTATACAAAATGAATACAGAAAAAAAAGTTTATCAATAAAAGATTTTACCCAAAACAAATTCTATCTCGAATTGGATGTATAAGAAGCTCCTACAAAGACAAAGCTTCATAATTAACAGCAATCAATTGGTTTATCAAGTCGATCGACCTTCTCGGCAGCATTACTCTTTCTCGAATACCAAACCATGCCATGATCTTACGAAAGCGAGAATGGTTGTTTGAATGGAAAAGGACCGATGTTCGATGATTTCTCTTATTCAGATTAGTAGCCATATACACTTTGATTTTCAAGTCCAGTCTTCCAGTACAATAATAATTTTATTTAGTTGCCAGACATGAACCATGCTCATTCAAGTTCATGTTTATTAACACTAATGAATCAAATTTTTATCGGTATATCTTATTAAAAAATATTAAATTAAAAAAACTTATGGTTATAAATTTTTTAAAATACAAACATGTTCTAGTGAAGGTATGTTGAGTCTGCCACTAGCCAAATAGCGCCAGACCCAACCATAATTGAGTTTGGAAGTGTGCCAAGCCACAGACACGTTATGTCTGCTGCTAGTTAGACCCAGTCACAATTAAGTTTGACAGTGTACCAAGACCCATGCACATTGGATATGACCAATGCTAGACCTAGCCATGATTAAGCTTGATAGTATGCTAAGCCCCAAACATGATAGGTCTAGTGCTAGCCAGACCCAACCACGAATGGGCTCAATAGTGTGCCTAGCCCAAGCGTGCTGGGTCTGGCACTGGCTAGACCCAATCACAAATGGGTTTGACAGTGTGTCTAACCCAGGCGTGTTGGAGAGTTGATTGGGTCTAACACCATCAATTCTATAAATTTTTATATAAAATCATAGAGGAATTATTTCTCAATAAATAGACTTAATTAAACAAGTCAATACTCTATCAAGATCATTAGATGTATTAAAGTCTTTTATGACTAGCCATGTCACCATCTTTTAGTTGGATAAAATAACTGGAATACAATTCACAATACAACTTAAAATATCACAAAAATGAAATTACACTTCAATCCCTCCTCTCTACAAAAGGACAAGACTCATGGGCTATAAATACATAATGAGAACTTCAGAACAAAAGTTCACAATCTTTATTCTCTATTACATATATATTTTTAGAGCATCTTTCTCTAGAATATTATTGTATTTTTTCTCTTTAAAAGATACTTAGTTAAGTATCGGAAAATCCCCACCTCCATTAAAAGAGACCTTTTACAGATATTAGCCACAAGCCATCTTCGTCTACCAAGTATCAAATATAAGCTATCAACCACCTTAGCTAGGGAGAATGGATGAGATTGTTAGGACCAATTGATTATTCAACCCGGAAGCCTTATTCCTAGCTCACTTGGATATTTAGGATTTCATTAGTGGCGTCATTTATAAGAAGGTTGATAAAAAAGCCATTGGTTTCTTCCTAAAACTTGTTTTTTAATATTTTCAGGGCATTTCATGGCACACAACCAATGCCCGCATGGGTTAGGATGCAGGACAAATCAACTCGTGGCCATGAACACTCTTACCTAGCAAGAGCTTCAACAACTCACTAGTCAAGTGCAACTCCTCACCTAGACCGTGTTGGCAACTCAATGAAAAAATAAGACCTTGCCACCCCAACAAGTCTTAACACCATTAATAACACACAATGCCTTAGCGCTACGACCACCGGTTGCACAAAGAGACTATAAAAATGATAATTATAGAAGTCTCTCAAGGGATCGTTGCCACACCCATGCACATAATAAATACTCCGAGTGTACTCCCCTTAGCTACTATAGGATGAACCATGGTTACTATAACTATCATTTTATGCCAAGCTCTCTAGGCTTCTAAGAGCCCAACGAACAAAAAAATTATGAGACAATTTATGTATGAGCATACCTAAGGAAATGTCTATAACCCCCATCAGTAGAGAGTTTCTCCCTTGTCCAAACACATATTGAGCACTTGACTCCCTAAAGACTATATTTCTATGAAAACGAGTTTGGACAACTATGATGGTTTGGTTGACCCAAGAGAGCATGTACAAAATATACGCAGTAGCTTGGAATTGATCATCCAAGATCGTGACTTAATATGAAAGATACTCCCTACAACCTTTAGAGGATCTACATGTGCTTGGTATAACAACTTGGAACTAAACTTTATTGAAGGATTCAATAACCAATGTGTTAAGCTAATGGCATACTTTAGCATCAGCATACCTGCAAAAAAAAAAAAAAAAAGACTCCACGGACCTTTTTTGTGTTGCCCAACAAGAGGAAGGGTTTACAGGAGCATATTTAAAGAGATTCAACGAGAAGATGTTCAAGGTAGAAGAATTGATTGAGCCAATGACCCTAGAAGCCTTAATAAGAAGAGTATGTGAACATGCTCTCTAGAGAAAACTTTATACCTTACCAAATAAAAGCTTGTCCAAAATGAAGCAATTCATGGAAAATCACATACAGATTGAAAAAATCAATTTACTACTAAATGGACCTCCTTGTTTTTACAAGGACAACCAACGTGATTGACCTTCCAAGTGAAGTAATCGAAGTATTCTAAGCAAACATCTTAGTGTCACCTCCAAGACATGTTTCCTTCTAAGAACCTCTTCCATACCTATCACTTAGATCATTTCAAGATGTATAATCCTTGATAAAAATATAAGTTTCTTGAATATGAATGACTTATTCAAAATGACCTTTTATTTTCTCCAGGTGATGATTGAAAGCCTCTCAACACTTATCCTAAAAAGGTGCAATTCTCTTAGGAAGGGATAGACATAGTCTCCTTAATGCCATATGCACCAATCTTCAGGGGATGAAAGTGATCTCTTTAGTGCTTTATGCACCAATCTTCATGGGATAGCCGTAATCTTCCCAGTGCTATATGCACCAATCTCCAGGGGATGAAAGTCATCTCCTCAATGCTATATGCATCGATCTCTAGGGGATAAACGTAGTCTTCCCAGTGCTATATGCATCAATCTCCAAGGATAAATGTGATCTCCCTAGTGTTATATGTATCAATCTTCAAAGAATGAATGTGATCTTCCCAGTGTTATATACACCAATCTCCAAGGGATAGATATAGTCTCCCAAGTACTATATGCACAAATATCTAAGGGATGAATATGACATCTCCAATGCTATATGCACCAAGCTTTAAGGGATAGACACAATCTCTCCATTGCTGTATGCACCAATCTCCAAGAAATAGACTCAGTCTCCCCAGTGCTATATGCACCAATCTCTCAAGGATGGATATGATCTCCCCAATGTTATATGCACCAATCTTCAAGGGATAGATGTAGTCTCTCTGATGCTATATGCACCAATCTCCGAGGGATGTATGTGATCTCCCTAATGCTATATATACCAATCTTCAAGGTATGGACTTGATCTCTTTAATGCTATATGTATCACTCTTCAAGGGATGGACTTGGTCTCTCTAGTATAGATAGTAACATCATTTAATCACCACTTTTCAGTGAGGGGCTCTCATACCTCGTTAAAAAATTAAAAAAAAAGATCATGATGACCACTCTTTAGTGGAGGACTCTTAAGCCTCATAACAATGTTGGGAAAGCTACAAGCACTCACTTTCCAAAAAACCTATAATCACTTAGAAATTTCTTAGGTTCATCCTCTCTAGGTTCCATATAATCACTTAGGAATTTGTATAGATGATAGGCATGGTATCCATGATCTCTTATAATTTTTCCAAGTATAGATTCTTGATATTTTATGTCTGAAAGAATTTCTTCTGGTTCAGATGCATATTTTATTATATCCCTTTTTTATATACCTCTTTTTTATACGAGCAAAACTCATTTCTCTACCCAAACTAGAAAATTAATTAAAGTCTTCGCTTATTATTATATCGCAAAGACTGGCTGGCTAATGATGAACCGATATTTTATCGGTATATTTTTACCAAAAACCACCGGATCAAGAAAAACTTATAGGTATAAATTTTTCAGAACACAACACACCCTAGTGAAGGTGTGTTGGGTCTGGCGCTAGCCACACCCATCTATAATTGGGCTTGACAGTGTGTCAAGATCTTGGTGTATTGGGTATGGCCAATGCCAGACTCAGCCACGATAGGCTTGACAATGTGCCTAGCCTAAGTGTGTTTGGCCCTTTTTTTTTTTTTGCAACTGGGGTGGATGACATGTTATTGACCCCAAATTATTTTGAAAACAAAAATCAGACGACGAGTCGTGTGATTTGCCCAGTGGTTGAAAAATCATGACTTAAGTTTTTTTTACCTAAAAATCAATTTTCAACCTATTTTTGACCTAAAACATCATAAGAACCATAATTAACTTATCTATGTCCTAAAAAAACCACCAAAAAAACCAAAATCAACCCGAATCCAAAATCAACCCAAGCTCAAATCTTTTTTTTCACGAACTTTAAAGGTAAAAAAACACCTAATATACTCCCTAATCAAATGAAACTGTTTGACACAAATATTATCAATTTTGGTGGTCTAAATATGCATCAACAACATTTCTCTCTCTCTACCACTAGAATCCAGCAATCCTTTTCTCTACTCTTTTAATCAGGGGTTAAAAAAATAAAAAAGAACTTTTATATCAAAATTGAATTGAAAAATATTAAGGTATTAAAATTATATAATTTGTATGATTTTTAAAGTTTAAGGACCAAATTGCATCTTTTACAAAACTTATGGCATGCCATCTATATTTGACATCCTTTTCATTTAAGTTTATATTTTTTTATTTTATATTTTTATAAAAATCAAAATCAATTGGCTTGGATTATAACTAAATCATCAAAAATAAAAAAGTTTAAAAATCAAATTAGAAAAACTTCATGTACATTATCTTTACAACACGCATATGGACCGCTTAAGATTCCAGTGACCTTGTGCTGGAGTTTCCCCACCTCCAGCCAGCCCACTCCACCTTGATTCTTTTTTGTCAATCGCATTAAATTACTGCGGAACTGTTTCTGATCTCACCCATCGTGTGAAACAGCACTCGCTGTCTCTGTGAACGTTTTTATTTTTTTAACCGAATCAATCAACCGCTACGTTTACCCGGTTAGCTCAATCTAGCCGCGCCACAAGGAAAAGGGCTGGCTCGCTCTCTCTAAAAGTCTCCCGTGTAGACAGAGACAAAGAGACGACTATGGCAATTGGCCTGCTAGGATTTCACTAATCCGGTTCAGCAAACGAGTATCTGCTAGTGCAGTGATAGATCTGACTGATTGGTTTTGTATTCTTTGGGTTATAGCAATGGAGGAAGAAGAGAAAGGAGGAGTTGAGGTAGTAGAGATTTTGATTGAGACAGTGAACAAGATTGCTTCGATCTCAGATTACAGATGTACGGTCAAGAAACAGTATTGCAATCTAGCCAGGAGGTTGAAGTTGTTGATACCAATGTTGGAAGAGATTAGAGACAGCAAAGACTCCATCATCCCTCAACAAACTCTCAAAGCTCTTGTTTTGCTCAAACAAGCTTTGGATTCTGCTAAAGATTTGCTTATATTTGGTTGCGAAGGAAGCAAGATTTACATGGTTTGTGTTTTTTTCTATAATTTTTTTCTCATTTTCTATTTTAGTTCCTTATCTGATTGTAGAGACTCTGTTGATGGGACATTGATTTCTTTGTATGGAGCTGGTTCGTGGGGTTTTGGATTTTGATCATGCATATTACTGAATACAACCCAGTGAATGTTCTGGATTGACTTTTTTTGGGCGAGTTGTTGTCAAAACCTTTCTTGTCGAGGTCTTTGGATTGCAATTTTATGTCATGCCACAGCATACCGCCGGTACTTTGGTATGGGTTCATAGGCAATATGTCATACAGGAAAAATAAAATAATAGAGAAGGGGAGCCATAAAATTGCCTACCGTGAAAGAAAATGCTGTGGCATTTCAGAATTGGAATATTTTATGCTTTTGTTTGTTTCTTTTTCCTTTAACCACGGCATTGTATACAAATACTGTGCAGAGACTTGTCTAAAGATTTTCAGCTGATGCCGATTCATTGATGGAATGGCTTTAAGCATTGGAACATTTTGTTTATCTTTATATCAATGTCAACTTCCTCAATCCTATGTGTATAATGTATATTCTATATTGTTTGTAATGTTGCATCGTTTGTATATTTATTGTTAAATATTACCATGCCCTGGTGTTATTATACAAGTCCTCCGTTATTCTTATTGCAAAAGAGTAGAGGCAAAATTCGGTAATATTTTCAAAGTGCTATTTAGGTTATGGTTTGGTCTGTCATGGCTCCTGCAAGCTACCTAGTTTTCTTTGTTCTTTTTTCTTCCAAAATCACCGGGTTTATTTTGCTTTCAGGTCCTAGAGAGGGAACAAATTATGAATAAATACCATGAGGTGACAGCTAAATTGGAGCAAGCTCTAAGTGGAATTTCCTATGAAGGCCTGGACATATCTGATGAAGTTAAGGAACAGGTTGAAAATTATTTGTTTATGTATATATTTGGGGATGTAGATAGCCCAGAACCAACAAGTTAATATTCTGCCCTGTGATAGTTGAGATTTTATGTCATATGCATTGCATAATGTTGAGGTGATTTCTTGGGAATCATAACCGTCAAAGGAGCTTAGTGAGACTTCACTGTTTTTCTTCTTGACATTTTCAAAAAATTTATGGTTCAAAGATCCTAAGATGATCCTGTCACGTTTTAAAACTACACCTGCTTCATTTTAACTAGAATATGAGTGGTCCTTACAGCTCCTTGCATCAATTTGTCCCTGTTATTGTATTTGTTATATTATACATCTTTTTTTGTTCTTTTTCTTTTTTAAAAGTAAACTTTGATTTCAGGTTGAGCTTGTCCTTGCTCAATTTAGAAGAGCCAAAGGAAGGGTCGATGCTACCGATGTTGAGCTGCATGAAGATCTCTTGTCCCTTTACAACAAGACCAATGATTCAGCATCAGATCTTGCTGTCCTAAGAAGAATATCTGAAAAATTACAATTGATGGGAATAGCTGACCTTACACAAGAGTCTCTAGCTTTGCATGAGATGGTTGCTGCTACTGGAGGAGATCCTGGGGAGAGCATTGAGAAGATGTCGATGCTTTTGAAGAAAATTAAAGATTTTGTGCAAACAGAAAACCCAAACCTGGATGCACCTGAAAGAGAAAAGAATCTTCCCCCAAGTGGCAGTGGACAAGCTATTGTTGATGGAAGTCACCAGATGCCAGTTATACCAGATGATTTTCGCTGTCCAATATCCCTGGAATTGATGAAGGATCCTGTAATTGTTTCAACAGGGCAGGTATATGGATCCCGAATCTTCTATCCTATGATGTCCTAAACAATGGTTGCAAATTAATTTCTGTTTTTCATGTGTTTTTGTCTGTGATTTGATGATGTGAAGTTTCAGCCCTTGCCTCCATCTTCCATTTTTCAACCACAATTATAGAATGTCTACAGAAAGTGCCATATGCTTAGATAAAACTTGTTATGTGCATTGAAACAGTTAGGTCACAGCATCTACTAATTAAGATCTTCCCTTAGATGAGACCTTTATTTGAGATTTGAAGGTGTAGAGTTATCAGAGGAGGATTCTTGTCCTCCAATAATCACTTTTAAGTTGCTTCAAAAAGACGGGAAACTTGCAAAAACAAATCTGATGGTTTGCTGCTTCTCGGGTAGGAGGGCAACAAACTTCTGGGGGGTTGATAGCTGATTGATCTTTTACTAGATCTCTTGCTTGGTCCTCGCCCTGTATAAACTGAGGGACTTGCTTATACATTTTTCTATGGCTGTCCTTTTTAACATATCTTCTCTGTCAATTATAGACCTATGAACGTTCCTGCATTGAGAAATGGCTGGGAGCAGGACATGACACTTGTCCAAAGACGCAACAGAAACTCATTAGTACTGCTCCAACACCCAACTTTGTTCTACGAAGCCTCATAGCGCAATGGTGTGAAGCCAATGGCATTGAGCCACCAAAAAGGCCCAGCAGAACTGTATCTACTTGCTCACCTGCTGAGCGTACAAAGATTGAAATTCTCCTCCACAAGCTTAAATCTGGCTGCCTAGAAGACCAGCGGTCTGCTGCTGGGGAGATCCGTCTTCTTGCCAAGCACAATGCTGATAATCGTGTGGCTATTGCTCAAGCTGGTGCAATCCCTCTCCTTGTTGGCCTCCTCTTGACACCTGACCCTCGCATCCAAGAGCATGCAATTACAGCGCTCCTTAACCTCTCCATATGTGAAGATAACAAAGGAAGCATTGTATCAGCTGGGGCAGTTCCTGGTATTGTGCATGTGCTCAAGAAGGGCAGCATGGAAGCTCGAGAAAATGCCGCAGCCACCCTTTTCAGCCTTTCAGTTGTGGATGAAAATAAGGTTACAATTGGTTTTCTGGGGGCTATCCCACCTCTGGTGACACTTCTAAGTGAAGGTACACAAAGGGGGAAGAAGGATGCAGCGACTGCACTTTTCAACTTGTGCATCTACCAGGGGAACAAGGGAAAGGCAGTGAGGGCCGGAGTTGTGCCCACATTGATGTGTCTATTAACAGAAACCGGAGGTGGAATGGTGGATGAGGCACTGGCTATACTAGCAATACTGGCTAGCCACCCTGAAGGGAAGGCAACCATTGGAGCTGCAGAGGCAGTGCCAGTTTTGGTGGAAGTTATCAGGAATGGGTCACCCAGGAACAGAGAGAATGCAGCAGCAGTGTTGGTGCATCTTTGTTCTGGAGACCAGAAACATATGGTAGAGGCACAAGAATGTGGAGTTATGGTACCGCTGGTGGATTTGGCACAAAATGGCACAGACCGGGGAAAGAGGAAGGCTCAACAGTTGCTTGAGCGTATAAGCAGATTTGTTGAGCAACAAAATCACTCTCAGGCACAAACTGAGGCTCATATCCAGCAGCCTCAACCATCCTCCATGGCTAATTTTGGTGATAGCTGACATTTTGGTGTACTGTCTGTTTGTTTGGTTTTTGTTCCTTTTCAAGATTCCAAGAGGCATCCTTGCTTTGGAAGAGGAAGGTGGAAGATGCCTTCCTCTTAAGTCATTCATTTGTTTGTGTGGGGTGAGGACTGCTGCTCTGTCAGGGGACTACTCAAGATCCAACAGAAATAGGAGAATGAAGAGGAAACTCCAAAATGAATCCTACTTGTATGTGAAATTGTACCATTGTAACATGCAATCATCCTCGGTTTTTATTGAAGAGATGTCTTCTTTACTCGCATCAAGGTCATGTATAAGAATAAGATACCACGGTTCAACTTACAGAAAGGAAAGAATGAAATGATATCAGTCTATGTAAATGCTTTTATTAGTTGCTCCTTTGCTGCAACGGAACTATATTTCTAATTTCGTTTAGCTGCTCCTCAAGCGTGAACAAGATGTGCTAACCCAAGGAACATGGCCAACAATTTGTTGTGATCCAGGTCCTTGGAAGAAGAAACTGGTTCTCAATACTTGTGGAGCTTCACTGGGAATATGCATTTGTTTTTCTAGCGAAACAATTTGGCTCTGCTGCGAAGCACTGGTATGGGGACAGGGAGAGCGAGAAAGGCATTTATTGCAGCACCATATATATATGGTAATATCTTTCCAACAAACCTTACAATATGGGCATCTGTCCTGTTTCAAGGGCAATTATATAAAATTCCATAAGATGGAATAAAAAAAATATTATAATAATTATATAGACTTGTAGTTGTTTTCTTAACCTACTTTATAATTAAATCTATGATAATTATATATAAAAAAATACATCAACCTAGCGATTCAAGGTAAAAAAAAAAAAAAACAATTTGCTTGCTTGCAAGTCTTTCTTCGGACAAGTAACTTAAGCCCATACTCTTTCAATGCAGGTTACATAAATCTTGGATATGGTCATAGCCATTTTAGCACGACTGCGAAATAAATGAGACCCGTGGGCTTGGTTGGTGGCCCCAAAAAAAGGGTGAGAACGTCTTATCCAACCCTTTTATCGCTGAGTCGCTCTTGTGAGTCCATAGAAATTAAGGTGTTAGTCGAAGGCTTCAGATTTCTATAAGCATTAAACGACATGGAAAATCATGCCCCCTTTCTCTCCTTTTCCTTTTAAGATAGAATTTCCATTAATATTA
>Ga0325414_1004220_pt1 | contig 15005 bp, 10 predicted proteins | sample PopdelMetagenome_8_FD_206183 | JGI IMG/M metagenome (GOLD analysis project Ga0325414, IMG submission 206183) | Populus deltoides microbial communities from Bellville, Georgia, United States - Leaf-PdKOR-R3 | ecosystem: Host-associated > Plants > Phyllosphere > Phylloplane/Leaf | place: USA...
CTGCTTTTCCCGGCAACTTATGACGATCTGACGGGTACAGTTACTTGCAAAGGAGTAGATAACTATCAGATTGCTTTCTGCTGAAAACACAAATAAGATCGATCTAGTACAAGAAATCACTCGGAAAGTAAGCACATTGTCCATCACAAAACATTACGCTTTAATTTGTAGACAATTCCCCCATTGATATAACCGGGAAAAAAAAAACATCATCTTTGGCAAAAAGGTGCCAGAATAAAGAACAAAGCTTGCAATGCACAGAAAAGAAACTACCAGTAGACTGCCCTTACATACTGCTTCAATCACTTGTACCTTTTCACTTTCCAAGAAATTAAAAATAAAATATATGTCACTCAGAGTTGTCTACTGGCAATGATGGGCAAATAATGAGTCTTAACCAAAACAGAACTCACCAACCGATAAACAAAAGAAAAACAACTAAACAGCATTATGATCCCGAACTATCAACTTAAACCCTAACCCGGCCCGGGTTTTCTAAAGTCACGGCTTGCATGGCATTCAACTTCACGTATGGTTAAGGGTGTATTTGAAATTGTGGTAATAATTATAGTTCAAAATATTTTTTTTTAAAATTCATCAAAATAATAATTTTTTATTTTTAAAAAATTATTTTTAATATCAGAACATAAAAAAATCAGAAAATACACAAAAAATAATTTTTAGTAAAAAAAATTAAGATTTAAAAAAACATGTTACCAAACTCTAAATCTTGGTTTTTCTCACCACATCCAAGAAGAGAGCAAAAAAAGGCCACAAAACTTCAATATGGGATTTTTTTCCACTACTTAATAATGGGTGCTACCACTGGTCAATCAGAACAGCTCCCTCTGATTTTTATAGTGTTATGCGCGTAGGTTTCTACTAATGCTACTAATGCATTCAATGATGATTCGTATTCCTCCACTATTCCTCCCCCCACAATCACATTGTTTTCTCTTTCAGCTACTTCTAAAGATTCTTCTTCCTCATCCTGGTGCATATTTGCTTCCACATCTAAAACACTATCCCAGCCTTCGTCTCTGGTCATGCAAGCTCTTGCCTAGATATTTTGGTCCCTGCACAGTCTCCACCTTTGAATGATTGTAAGGTTTTGAAGAAGCATTGTTTGCTATGGTAGAATCTTTGATTTCTTCATTTTGGCATTATTTGCTAACTCATACTATTTTGTCTGATTGAAAGCTTGCATTACATTTGCTGGGTTGAGTACTTTGAGCATAGGTCTAGTATCCTCTTTTAATCCACTCAAGAATCTCGAAGCCTCTGGTAAGGATGGATTAAGCACACCCATTAATGAGTTAAGGGAGGGTTGAAGGAAGAAAAGGAGTGGGGTTTCGATAGGGTTTTTGATGCGGGAATTGGAGAGGCACATTAGAGAAATGGGATTCGGTTATATACACTTCATCTCCACGATCAGCTGTCAAGAACCTGGTCAGGCATCCACACGTATTGCTTCCTTTCTTTTTTTATGTCGTGTGGGATTTAATTGCTCAAGAATTCATAGGTGAACCCAAGATAAGCCTTTTGGATGCTCTCAATTTGAAGAGGGAAGGAATCATTTCATGTCTTCAATATTCTCTCTTTATCACTCGTCCCTTCCCTTCATTTAGGATTTCGAATGAAACACTTTGCATATTTTGTTTTCTGAAAAAATCACTACACGTCAATTGGCAAGTCCTCGGCAAAGGACCTTTCACATCTCCAACAGATGTTTTGCGTTCTCTTAGAAGAGAAAACGCCCAACGAATTTTAGACAAAGGCCGTCTAAAGATCACCCAACCCATTCAATGCGTCTAGTTGCTAGCCTTGACTAATATGCTTTACACATGCAAATCCATGCGAGTTGGTATTCTCTCCAAGTGACGAGACAGGCGCTCAGTCACAAGTTTGCTCCTGTCGAATTCTTAATTGCAGAAATCCATTCTAAAGCCCAGTTAATTCCCACCATGTTAACGAGGAAATTAGGCGATAAATCCATAAGCAGACTTGAGGGATAGTTTGGAATTGTGATTTAAGGGATTTTTTGCAATTTAAAATATATCAAAATAATATTTTTTTTATTTTTTAAAATAATTTTTGAGATCATTACATCAAAACTATCTAAAAACATAATATATATATATATATAATTTAAAGGAACATGGTGGTCCCAAACAGACCCTAAACCCTGCAGCACCGTCCAAGCAACGTCAACCCGTTGGCACCTTAAGTTACTATCACTGGTTATTAGACTCTTCTTCAGCTGGTAACAATTTGACAGCAAAATATAACGGCTGGCAAGTAGCTGAATTTTTAACTGCTTTTTTTAACGTTAAAATGTACAGGAGGAGAATCAATGGGCACCTCACCGACTTGAATGTCATGGTGGATTTCTATAAGCTTAACCTTGTGTTCACCAAGCACTATCAGAATCTACCAGAAACTACATTTCTTGCTTCAACATCTCGGGAAGCAATGAAACAATCTTTAACTTGTACAGAAAAGAGGAAAATGTGATGAACGCAAAAGCACCTACATTTCTTTCAGTCTTGGGATTTTTTATGCAGCTCAAAAAGCACATGCTCAGTAAGCGCCAAAATATCAGACAAATTCAACAGACAAATATCGAATTTAGCTGCATCTCACAGCCACTGGATACCACTTTACGGACATTTATCTAGAATTTACATGTCTTGACTTTCACTTTGGTGAAGGAAACTACATTACTAAGCAAATATAAAACAAATAAACAAGTACTAGCTCCATGCCGTGCATCCCAATTCAACTTCCCGGACCCAAAAATAAAGATTTTGTGAGTTTTTTTTTCATGGGAAAAGAATTAGTCAAAGCAGCATGCTCTACACCACCAGTAGCGTGAAGCCATTCAAGCAGACTTATAAACTAAAAAAAGGGTCAGCACCTTTCTGTAGATAAGCTCCTTGCTTTGGTATGGAGCAAGGAAGTTATATCTACTGGGCTGCGCACACACATGCTTGTGTGCGTGTGTGAGGTGGAGGGAGATAGAAGATGCATCACCCCCAAGGACAGTTATACATTCACTGTTGAACGAAATCGAAGGATTATATATTCACACAACAACGATGTACTTTTGAGATTGCACACAACGCGCATTCATACTGAACCTTCTCTCCAAGTAATAATCCATACATGAACAAATATAAAGCTAAGATGGTGAGCCAATTGACATAGATGACCAATTTGATTACGGATCAATGACAATAATGAAGAGGGAGCAGCTTTGAAATTCATGTAGCATATGCATAACTAGAAACATAAAAACTTGGAAAACAGTTCAACTCATACCTCTTAAAAATAGAAGTCAAGAAAATCTACGAAGTAGTTGGTATCCACGATATTAGGAGATAACTGTCGAACTCCACTAAAAGTATCAGAAAGACAGAGAAAATCATACATAAACTTCAAAACCACAAGTTTACTGACCTAGGCAACAAACACAAGTTTCCATAGCCAACTGCTCAGCAACACAATCTTAGTACCGATCAAAGCGCCTGCCAAAGCGAGTAAAGGGAGCCATCAGTAACATGCTAGAAGGATAAACAGTTAGCATTAAAGCAACAAAGACAATCAAATAATCCACATTTCGACCAAATTCGCTAACATTTTTACTGAATAGTTTCAGGTAAAGTATAAATCTGGGGTGCTACAGCAATTGACCACAATCAAATTCTGAACAGTTGATACTACAATAAACACAGGACTGTCAGAGTGGATTAGGTGCATGACAAGGAAACAACTTCAGTGACCATAGATCTAAGCACTAAAGCCAAGTAATTTGAATCAATAACAGTTGAGAAATCATTCTTTTTGCAAAACAAAACTTTTGCAACAGGAAGTCCAGAGCTTTGACATTTCTCAATGCTCCTCCCAGAAAATTTCTTTGTTTAATGGAGAGGTGAAGGGAAAAAAAATTAAAAAGGAAAGTTAAGAAGTTCAGGGAGAAAAGGAAATGAGGAATTAATTTGGATCTCACTTACAAAATAGGTTTTCAAATGATAACAAGAATTTATTTCCCCCTCAAGCATCATGGGAGATACCATCTTATGAGTTGTTCCCTTACAAGCACAGCTAGGAATCATTTCATTCTATTGTCAATTTCAAAGTGGAGCGTGCAGATGCATAACAATAACTTCTCAAGCACATAATAATTGCTTGAGCTCTAGTGTTATTTTATTGTATTTAAAAGCATAAACACATTTATCCAACTCTAATAAAAAGCAGAATCAATTTAAAAAGATGAATAGTCACTGATTAAAAAGAAAAGGTAAAACAACCAGCCAGACATGGGTAAATAACAACCTGTGGTGATCATAATCCCTAGAATGTTCCCTAGACCGAGAACGTGACCTGCGACGACTTCTTGAATCATAATTGCGGGAGCGCTCTGAACCTCTGTCACGTTCACGATCATATCCACGATCCCGGTCATTATACCTGTCACGGTCTCTGCTTTTTCGATCATACTCTCTCCCCCGGTCACGGCTATCTCCCCGATCTCGATCCCTGCTTGGTTCTCTATCGCGATCTCTACTTCGTTCTCTCGATCTACAACATAATAATATCAGCAATTCAATGGTCAAGGAAAGAAGAAAATTGCATTAAGAAACTGGATCCATCAGATAGTAACTCAAATAAGAATACCTCTGATCATCGTGCCGGTCAACCTTGCGTTGCTTGTTTTCCTGGAAAATTAATTATGAAGAATGAACTGAAAAGCATTCTTTAATAACATGAAATATCATTTCATTTGATATAAAGACAAACCGAAATGGGAAATGCCACCAGTTTAAGGAGAGGAACAGCTATTCCCAATTGCAAATGTCTCTACTTGAACACTTAAACATTGTTTCACAGTAAATTTAGCACCCCCAACAAGCAGTCACAACACCACCCAAATAGGAAAGCTCCTTAATGAATGCAAGCACCCATGCACCAAGTAGAAGGGACACACATCATCGAAACAAGACCAATGTGCTTTCAAAGGAAATTTAATGTAAAATAAACGGCACAAGTAACCTTTGCTTTTTTTTCCTCCACACCGCATGAATAAAAAGAGGCTCGGCTTATTAAAACAACCTTTTATTCTGTTTTCTTTTAACTCACCAAATTGAAATTCCCTGTAACACTTTGAACAAGATCCACACATTCCTTCACAAAAAGGGTCAGCAAAAAGCAGATGATTCGTTATCATAAAAACAATTCTTTTATCTTTTGACAAGACAAATACTAGGATGCATCCAACGTCTTTCATTGTCCAAATGACAATTTAGCATGCATCACGTCCATCCACATTACAGATTAGACTGTTTTTGCATATTTGACACCAATACACCAAATGTCTTTTTCAAAGAGTTACATCCCTATCAAAGTTCAGCAGCTATACCAGATTATAATAAGGAAAAGGGGGGGAAAACTGAAAACAGATTATTCTTCTTCAAGGTCAGAAAACTCACAGATCAAATACTAACTGGGAATCTCTATAGTAGAATGTGAAACATTATACCAGCACCTGAGCCAACATATTCACAATACCAACTTAAATACATCCCAAAGAGGTAAAACAACTATATTTATCCCACATAGCACAGCATGCCAATTCTAGTTATTGTTTTCAATTTAATGCCTAAACTACAGTGAAACTTTGAGCATATGATTTTCGTCAATAGAAAATTGGAGACCATAAGCAATTAAGATGATTTTGATATGTTCAACATTTTGCACAATTAATCTGAAAAATGAAACTATGAAAGAGAATGGATCTATTGGTAAATAGTACAAGCAAGCAATTTTTTCATTTTGCACACCTGAAGCTCAGTGAGTTTCTCACGAATTTGCATATAGCCTAAATGAAGCTTCCCTCCAAAATGATCTGCAAGACGTCGGTCACTGAAAAGAGCAGAAAGGCATTTCATGAAGATGTCAAAAATGAAAGGGAAGCGCATGCATAATATGTTGCCGCATAATATTCTAACTATATCATGGTCTACAAACATACAGAACAAAAAAAAGACGCACATTCTTTAGCTGCAAAAGTTATCCTCGTAAAACTTGGGCCCAAAAGCCTGCTGGTAACAAGGACGTATATAGTCGGGTCAAAAGATGAACCACTTGAAACCCCAAATACTATTTGTTTCCCTCAGAAAGAAAGAAGAGAAAAGGACTGCACTTGTTTGGAGAGATAAGATAAAAATTATACCTGTCATATACGCTTAGAAAAGCTCCACAAATGTCACAAACACGTAGCTTCTGATCAGTCTGAAATAAGAAAAAAAAAATAGGAGATGGATATGGTGAATTAGAGAACCCAAATTACTGCACATGGATGGAGCTAAATACCTAAACTCTCCCAGATTGCCACTATAAAATGGGGAAAAGATAAGCTGCATGCTTAAGAAAGCACATTCTGAAAAATTGCACCTCAATGATTCTTAAATTTCCATTAAAGGGAAGAAACACAACAGAAAGTTCCCCTTGTGCTCAAATTTCAAACATTTTCATACTGATAACAATGCATAAATGAACAGATTATGAACTTTAAATATGCATATTTCAGACTGGATTTGATGGATATTTAAGTAGTTTCACATTACATGAAAAATTTTGAGAGAGGTACACAAGCCTAAGCAGCCAAATTGTCTTTGATGTGTCAAGTAACTCAAGATGTATTTTCCTAGCAACATGTCAGGTATCAAATTGCAAAGCTCTAACTTTCCTTTTGATGTTTGTAAGAAATTCAATGATTCTTGGTAGACTAGTGTCCTTCGTCATTTTCAGTTTGTTTCTTTGGCTTTGGAAAATAACAAAATGAGGTAGAAATCAGATGATTAAAACTATGGTAAGAATACTCACAATGCGCACATCAGCAGCAGTATACTTGGAGGAATCTGCAGAAGGTTCCTGCCTGGCAGGAAGCTGAAGAGAAAGGAAGTATAAGCAGTCAAAATACACCATAGTACTAAAATAGACCAAGATGGATCGAAAGGAGCAGAATGAGAGAGACAATAAAACAGAGGGACAAAAACACCAAGGTCAAAAGTAATGCAAGCCAAAATCTAAAAATTAAAAACCTTCTTAAGTGCTTCAGCCTCTTCCAATGCTTTTTGAGCTTCATCTACCATTCCTTGCTCACCTGAGGGAATGTGTAAGAGGTTGAGAACTGCATAAGATATCCTGGAAATAAAAGGGTAATACATACAACATTGTTTACCCAGATCTCTAAAATGCACACAGGACACTGCACACGCGCACAAAAACATAAATCATATAGCCTACTAGATTTTCATGGTTTAATAAACTATAAACAAAAAAAAAGAACCTCCAAACAGACATCTATATCTGAAAGATAACACATAGTAGGCCCAAGAAAGAGGAAACCAGGTGCATATTGATATCATATTGACAATGGGTGTCAGGTAACCTAATAATACCATATTTTCCAACTGGTTATAAAATGCCTGAGGATGTTAAGAAATATAATGAGCAAAGCTAATTACTGGATACTATTTCTTCTCGGATCTTTCTATATTTTTTGAACTTTTTTCTTCCATTTTGGAAAGAAAGAGAGAAGGAGAAAAGGGAAACAACAAAAGAATGGGGGGTAATATGGAGAAATGACAACTATTGCTTTGAAACTCAAAAACACAATGGGAAACATGCATAGAACGCAAGTATGTTGTGTTAACTTCAAGCATTTAACGAAACCTAAAAGACGAACAAGTATGAATGATTAGAGTCTTTTACCAAGATCCTCAGCTTTCTTCAGCTTCTCATTTATCATCTCTTGGGTGCGAGGATCAGGAGTAGGTAATGGCATGGGTGGTGGTGGTGGGGGGGTCAGCATGGGTTGAGGTAAAGAAGCCCTGTCTTTATTGAAGGCCTCCAAAAGCAGTGCAGACTGCCACAAGATTGCAACATGCATAGAAGCCAAAATGAGATTCAAGTTTGCAGAATTGTTTTTCTTATGGAAAAAATTCATATAAGACTATGCAAAAGATAATGGTGGGCCTAACAAACAAAATAGATGCTCTATACCTGCTTCTCTGCTCTTTCAGTTCTGAGTTTTTCCACTTCTTCCAAAACTTGAATTTTAAAATCTGTTTTGCCTTCGAGATCTGCAGATTTATAGCAATACGTATGTCAGTACAAAACCAATATAAGCAGATTAAAACCCAACTACACTAAAATTTTCATGTAACAACGGAAAAATCCATGCACGCTATCCACATCAGTTTGTAATACATGCTAAAAAGATAGCCAATATCCCAAATCAAACAAAAAGGTAACAATTACAACAATTATACAACCTCTAAACAAGCTATTTCAATAAGCAGCACAACCTTACATTAACAATGTTCTAGATAATTGCTAATTGGTAAAATTAATGTCAACAAATGACTAAACTTTATTCTAGCTAGTTAATTCACTGCATAAACTTGCTCAAGACGGGAAACTTCAAAATAATTTTCATTCTGGCAGCATGGAAATGGTTACTGGATTCTTACATTAACAAAAAGATAACAATCAAACATATTTTGTAGCATCATCGGCAAAGAAGTCCTGAAATAAAAGATCTCGAACTAGTTCTATTAAATAAATCTCACCATATTTGTCAACTTCTTTCAGCTTCTCTTTAATCAGCTTCGATAACTCACTTACCTCAGCATTCTGTAATTTAGAATAATTGAAATTATTTAACAAGAAACATAGGGAATTAAATAAAAAGAGTGATAATGCTGCCATCACCTGTGTAACCTCAGTGACTGAAATCGCAATAGCAGCCTTGGCGTCTTCATCTTCAAGACGCTTAAGTGCTCTACCGATTTTCTTATCACATTCGACAATGAGCTTATCGATAACATTCTCTAACTCTATCTCATAGTTATCAACACCTTTCCCCGTCGACTCTTCATATCTAGGGATAAATCTTACACTTTTATTATACATACATACATATATATATTCAACATTGGTAAATGAAATTAAAAAAAAAAAAATATATATATATATATATATATATATATATATGAAAAGAAAGTGAGGCGTACTCTTTCCTCAGCTGCAGTGAATGGACTTTCGGGCATGGTCCCATATCCATTTTCTTAAAAAAAAAAAAAAGAAAAAAAAGAGAGAGATGCTATGTTAGGGTTTTAGAAATCTAAGAAAAGGAAAATAGGAAAGAATAAATAGAAGTGAAAAACAAAAATATAATACCGTTAGTTGGAAAAGCTCGTGAGGGCAAAGGCCAACCAAGTACAAGCGACAAACATCACGATCGTAGTACTTGCGATTGACCTCTCTTACGTCGCCGTTTCGATTTGCTCCCATGAGCACATCCAGCTGTTTCCTCATCGCATCCATCTCTGGTTTCTCCAATCTCCACTGAGACAGACAAACAAACAAAGCAGCAAGCACTGCTTCTTCTCTCCCTGTGTTTGTTGAGATCGAGGGAGAGACTCGGGACCTCTAGGGCTTGGGTTTGATTTCTTACTTATCTATCCTTGGTTAAATTACTGCTGCTGCTTTTTGGTAGATTATGTGATTTTGTCTCTAGACTATATGCCCTCGTCGTCTGAGGTATTTATTTACATGACCAGCCTCGTATGTGACTTGTTGGTTTGTGACGTGCAGCGTTTGAACCCAGCCAAATTATGAACCGGTTGATATCGTAGGTCATTGGACCAACCAGCCAAGGCCGATCTGGTCTTTATTTTTATATTTTAAAAATATTTTTAATGTTTTTTTATTTTAAATTAATTTATTTTTTATGTTTATAAATCATTCTATTTATTGATGTTAAAAATAATTTTTTAAAATAAAAAAATATTATTTTAATATATTTCTGAGAAAAAATACTTTAAAAAGCAATCGTTACACATTTCTAAATGCCCTAGGTATATTTGTTCTTGGTTCAAAATGTGCTTTTAAGAATTTTTTTAAAAATTATTTTTAAATTGTTTTGATATTTAATATTAAAAAAATTTAAAAATATATTATTTTAATATATTTTAAAATAAAAAATATTTTATAAAATAACTGTTACCACTGCCTATTTATATTTACTAGCTTTAAAACCAGCTCTTCACTGAGGATAAAATTTTAGGCTAAATTTTAAGAAGAATGTGTTAATATTATAATAGACATGTTTTATTATATCATAATTTTTTAAAGCGAAAAATACAAAGAAGCTAGTTACACTTGATGAAATAAATTAAAAATATATAAATTGATAAATTGTAAATGACCTGTTACTGTTAAATAAAAATAGAAGAGCAATTTGCTTGTAATATACTATAGATAGATAGTAGGATTTTAAATTAATTTTTAACATAAAAAAATAATTACATTATGAATATTATTTTAAAAAAAAAATTGTATTGACCTAGGTCGACTCCTAGGGTGGGCTTGATTCTCTTAGTCTTTCACTTTTTTATTTATTTTTTTATAATTTAAAATAAAATATTCTTCATATAAAATAATTACAATAATATTTTAAAAATTATTAGATGTGTTTTTCAAATAAGATTACATCATGATAATATTAATGATTATTTTATAAATAAATAAATACAAACCAAATATGCAATGTCTTTTTAAAATAAATACTCAATAATATTCAATGGAAATAAAATATATTTGTTATTTTTTATCATAAATTTTTATATAATCTTCTCAAATTAGTTATTTTTTTATTGTTTTTGTATAGTTGCAAAAATTATCAAGATATTATTTTTTATTAAAATTTACTTTTAAAATTATGATAAATTTTTATTTAAGAAACCAAATTGTTAATAAAAAAAGATATGTTTGTGTAAAAATAAAAAGAAATACATAAATAAAAAAAAGAGAAATGAGAGTTTTGGCCAAATAAATCTTTTTCACATGAATTAAAATTGTTTGAATTCTTATAAATATTTATTTTAATTACCTTAAGTTGTTATTCAAATCACCATGTTGTTAATATATATAACACATATTTTTGTTAATACCAATATATATATATATATATGAAAGAAAGAGAATTTCAATTGAAAAAATATTTTTTTTCTTTAAAATGTAAATTATTTAATTTTTTACAAATATTTATTTTATTTGTCATAAAATAAATAAAAATAAATTTTAAACATACCCTCTCGATATAAGATGAGCACTAGTTAGTTGACTCGCGTGGATCATATCAAAAAACAAATTGTAATATAAATAAATATGCAAACATTGATAATGTGTTTTCATGCATCTAAAAAAATTTTATTTGTAAATTGAAAACCTGATGCGTGTGTCTAATAAAATTAATCAAAAATTATATGCATCAATAAATATCAGAAAAACGTTGATGATGCTAACCAAATATCGAGTCAAAAAAAAAATAAAAGATAAATGTAGATTAAGATATCTCTTCTCGTGTCAGAAGGAGCACTTCAAATTATTTGTTCAAACTATACATCAAAACTTTTGTTTTTTTTTTTTTGTAAGAATAGCACTAAATTAAATCCATCAAAACAAAATTATTTTATATTACAATTCCTCCATTCCTTATCATAATTTTAAAAAAAAACTTTTCAAGACATGTTTATTCGATAAAAACGAAAAGTAATTAGAATAAATATCAAAAAAATCTAATGATCTAAAATAATGATAAGAAATGCATCTCTTTAATTAAAATTCTCTTTATCTTATTAATGTGAACCCTTTTACAACATCTTTTTATCACAATTGTTAAAATTCAATTTTTGACCCTTCTCAAAAAATATATATTTCAACCAAAAAGATAAACAAAAATATTTCAATCAAAAAGAGATATTTCAAAAAAATTAATTAGAAAAGATAATTAGAAAAATACAATTATGGATGAAGATTGTTAAGAAATTTAGACCAAATGGTTGAAACTAGCTAAAAAATAAAAATTAAAAAACTAAAGACTGATTTGAAAAATATACCAATATTGAGGGACTATTTTAACGCATTTGGAGATGAAAATGAAAGAAATATTGAGAAAGAGGTTGAAATTGGCTGAAAATAAAAGAATTGGATCACCAAGAACTAGAATTAAAAATGGCAAACTTGAAAGACTTATTTAAAAATAAAAAAAAAACTCTCTTTTTTAGAAAAAATAACGTATTAAGAAAGATAAAAATAAAATCTTAAGTGAAATAGTGCATTTCACTTAGAAAAGCCTAATATGGCATCATTTTAAGAATAGACACAAAATAGTCGCTTCTTCTCTAACGAACATGTCTGTAACTTTTGCTTTATTTCTTTGTTTTTCCCATTGTTTTTGCCTCGCTTTGGCTACACTTTCTCTTTCCCTGCTTCTTATAAACACCAAACAACATGTCATTCTCCTCCATTGCATGTATACTCCATTTTCAATTAAAAAATTGCATGCTCTGACCCTCTAAAACCATTGAAAATTGTTGCAAAAAGACCATCAAAAGCATGTTTCACCAAAGGGGTATAACCATAGTGGATGATTAAGATTAACTCAGGAAACTAATGGTCATAATCATTCAGAAAAAGTTCTAGAAGTTTCATACTTGCCTATAAATATAGGGGGGAAAGAAAAAAATGATGAGAGCCAAGATAGAGAGAAAATGCCAAGTTTAAGAGGGGGAAAGAAGAAAAAAAGAGTTTGAATTGAGATAAGTGAGGGTAGATTGAGCCAAAATGTAGGAGAGGTGAAAGAATAAGAGTTAACTAAGAAAACCCCAGAAAAAAAAGAGAGTTTTAAGCTAGAAATAGAGGTGTTTTGAACCAAAAGGTACTAGAAGGGAAAAGAGGGGAAAATGAGAAGAAAAAAAAAGAGAGAAAATGAGGGGAAAAAAAGAGAGAAAATGAGGGGGAAAAAAAGATGAAAAGGGACCCAAAGTATATCGAAAACCATACCACTAACATGCCATCATCTCTGCCATCACAAAAGCTCTTCCATCATCTATAAACAACCTTAAGGTGAATCAAATCCTTCTTCTTTCTCTTTTTTTTCCAGTAGATTTATGCATGGTTTACTATTCAAAACACAAAATAATGCACATATTACTATTCATGCATGGTTATTATTCACTCATGCATTTTTATTTTATTTTATTTGTATTTTATATTTAATTTTATTCACTTCATGTTAACATTATCTTTATTTAAAAAAAATTATGTTTTTGTCTTTTTTCATATGTATATGTGTGTCAATATTTGTTTTTTAAAAGGTTTCAAAAAAATATCGACGAGTTTTCATCGAGTTAGAGTCAATTTTTTAATTAAACTTTGACTTTAATAGTTAGGTTGATGTTTCTCCTAGCTTTAACAGACCATCATAGGCCTGGCGTGACATTTTTAACCTTAAAAGAAGTTTAATAATGAGTTGACACATTTTTCATCAAACTAATGTCATGTTTTGAAAACTTAAATTTTTACTACTAAGTCGACATGTCTCTTGGTTTTAGGTATTGGCGTAGACCTAGAGCAATGTTTTAAAAATAAAAAAACAACATCAATAATAAATTCATGAGTCTCTTCCGAATTAGGATTGACATGGAACGAACATCATATTCTTTAACTTTTTTGCTTTGTAAATAATAATGATAATAAAAAAAAGTCAAGAAATATAAAAAATAAAATTTAATACTAAAAAAATCATCAAGTTACGAGACTCTTTATTTAAAACCCAACACAAACTAAATGAAAATTCACCAATAATAAATGACTCACAAATAAACTAGAAAAATAATTTAGATAGTAAATGTTGTAAAATAAATTTAGAAGAAAACACATAGAAAATGCAACATTTCATTTAAAAGGATGCGATAAGGTTGATTTCTATATTTTCTTAAGCATAATTAGTCATTTACGCAAATCTCTATAAACAATGCATGTTTTATGATTCTTAGTCTCTTTAAAGGAGCAACTCCATTTTTCATTTTTCCTTTTAATATCTGAAGTTCTATTTTTCATTTCGTGTGCGACAAGAATAATTGTTTTTAAATAATAATTTATCATAACAATAAAAGAAAGTTTAAGTAAAAAACAAAAAACTTATGTTTTGATATTTTTGACACAAATATATTAGAACAGAAAAAAATAATATACTACTCGTGCACTGCTGTGAAAACAATTGTGGAATATATTTTTTAAACTAATCATTAATTATTAAAAGGGCATACATATCCAAGATAACAAATAAAATTATGGAACCAAAATGTATTTTTCATCAAAACCTGCTTTGTGATTAATGTAATGTTTTTATAATGTAAATTAAAATTAATATCCTATGAATAATTTTACTTATTTTAATTAAAAATTTTAAAATTAAAATTAAAAAAAGAACTCATAGCTAGTTTCTAGCCCAAACAAAGTAGGCTAAGCATACTTGACAATGCTATGAATACATATTATGATTTTTTTAATTAAAAAACACAAAGATAATATTTATACTTAATAAAATAAATTTAAAAAATATATGAAGTGATAGACCGAGAAATAGTTGTTAATTCAAATTAAGAACAAAAATAAAAAGCTAATCATTCTCCTAAAATCATAATACATATGAATATGCAAATATTTGACTCTACCGTTTCTTTTTAATTTATATATTTTATCTTATATATTATTTTGTCTTACTAAGAACAAATGGTTTTTATTTATATATATATAATGAAAATATAGTTTATTTCAATAGAATATGAAAGGAAAAAAAGATAAATTACAGTAATCTCTTTATAATATTATAAAAATACAAAACAATTATAGAAAAAACAAAAAAATATTTAAAAAGGGTGGACCAAACTGATGTGATCATCGCTTTAATACCAAGAGATCCATTAGAAGTTTCATTGGGTCCAGTCACAAGACTTAGAGCAAAGAGATTCAAGGAAGCATTTAACGGACTTTTTTCAATATACATAGGCTAAGGTGGACTTCGAGAGGATATCAAAGAATAAAGAAAAAGTCTTGATTAATTTGATTTAAATTTAAGAAAGGCTTGT
>Ga0325414_1004223_pt1 | contig 15004 bp, 6 predicted proteins | sample PopdelMetagenome_8_FD_206183 | JGI IMG/M metagenome (GOLD analysis project Ga0325414, IMG submission 206183) | Populus deltoides microbial communities from Bellville, Georgia, United States - Leaf-PdKOR-R3 | ecosystem: Host-associated > Plants > Phyllosphere > Phylloplane/Leaf | place: USA...
AAAAATTAACATTGACCAGTCAAGTTTGGGCTGGGTTTGGTCAGATGAATTAGATTTTATTTAATTAATATATTTTTTAATTCAACTTAAAATTCAGTTTAAATTCAATTAATGATTTTTCTGAATTAATGCATAAAGTTAGTTCTAGTTTAATAAGTATACCTAAAGAATACTTTTGAGGCTCCTCCAGTGGGGAAAATAAAAATCTTCTGGAAAGTAGATTCACCAAAAGAATTTATAGATTCTATACACGTGGAGGGATCCATTGCTATCCAAAAACTTGCACGCTACCAGTCTGAAAAAGGTAGGTAGGTCGAACCCACAACTCTGGTGCTTGTTAATGGCCACGCACCTAAAATAAAATGCGTTTAATTAAATTACAGTTTGTGCGCAGCCAACAAATTCTTCTAGGCCAAATTCCATCTGCCCCTTCCACCTATATGCGCCAAGTCAACCATGCCTATCACCTAGTTAGCCCACGTGGCATTCCCAAGCCTTGCATGATAAAAAGCAGGACATATTCGCAGCTTGCCACCTCTGTTTTTAGAGCGTGTTTGATAGTGTGGTTACTAGTGTTTTTAAATAATTTTTCATACTAAAATACATATTAATGATGTTTTTTTATTTTTTAAAATTTATTTTTGACATCAGCATATCAAAATGATCAAAAAAATACAAACTATATTAAATTTTTTTTAAAAAAAATTTCAAATTTTTTGGGAACGCAGCCGCAGCCGCGTTCCCAAACGGTACCTTACTCTCTTATTTTGTTGATGGCAAATTGAAAAATTAGGGAGTTGTTTTTGGATCACTGAATTTCATGTTTTTATTAATATTAAAAATAATTTTTTTAAATAAAAATTATTTTAAAAAATAATTGTAATTACATTTTTAAACACTTCTAAAAAGGGACATGATAGTTAAAGAAAAAAAATCCCATGCTTAAAGAGTGTGTTTAAGAGAGTATTTTTATTAAAAAAATATATTAAAATAATAATTTTTATTTTTTAAAATTACTTTTAATATCATCACATTAAAATAATAAAAAATATAAAAAATTAATTTTAATTTTTTTAAAAAATGTATTACAAATTCGTTTTCAAATAGCTTTTAATATCATCCTATTAAAATTATGTTTGACTTGAAAAAAAAATAAAAATATAATTTTTGAAGTCAAATAATTGTCTAAAACACGGCATTGCTACGTGGAGAAACGGGCACATAAATTTAGGTTTTAGTTTGGCCCATCATATCATTGATGCCTACAGTTTACTCCCTTAAACAAGTTGTTTTTTGTTGACCGACTTTGGTGTTAGGTCACAAAACTTAAACCTTTACGTCCACACATTAGCAAGCCATCGTTCCATGTGGGACGTCAAAGTCCTTGAATTAATTTAAACGGGTCTGGTCCTTGCTCGATGGGCGGCACCTAGCTATTTCCACAATTGTCTTTACTCGGTGAAAAACTCAACATTTTAGCGAGGTTTGATTGTGATAGGCGCAACTCACGAAAATTATATGTTTTATATTTTTTTTACGAGGTCAAATGTATTTTTAAAGATTTACTTTTTAAAATATTTTTTTATTTAGAATTATATTAAATTTATATATATTTTTTTAAATTTATTTTTAATTTAAAAACATCAAAAAATTAATTTAAAATAAAAAATAAATCCTTGTCCACAGCCAACGTATCTTGAGTGTTATGGCCATGGCCCTGGATCCTGATTCCTTGACACTGATGTTGAATGGGAGACCGAGTCAAAGGGATATTGGGGCATCTTCCTGCAAAGCACGGCGAGAAGGGATTTGAATACTCAAACTATCATTTTACATCAACCAAGGGCTAATATCCTAATAAAATAAAATAAAATAAAATAAAATTCTTTGTAAATATATCTATTCAATTATGAATAATTTATTTATAATCCAACTATAAATATACCTAGCTGGATAATTGAAATGAGGACAACCTTACTTTTAAATAAAAAAAAATATTAAAAGTGCCTATACTTTGATTTCTAAAATCTGATGAATAATTTAATAAATTCTCGCTTTAATGTTTGAGTTAAATAAATTATAGAAAAAAAAATTAAAACTGAGCTTAAGCCTTTTTAAATTAATTTTTATTTTTATTTTGTTGAGAATAAAAAAGGAATGTTGAAGATATTTTCCACAAAATTTAAAGCACATTCTTGGATTTAATTATCTGTTTTTTTTATTATTTAATATGACATATAATTAATTTGGATTATCATTAGAGTATAACGCAAATCCCCTATTACATCAGTTTAATTATGTTACATATAATTATTTTTTTGGGAAAAAAATCTGATTTTGACTTCGTATGGGAGAGGAAAAAATTAATAGCCCCTTGGTATTCAAGTGTGTGTGAGTTAAACAATTTTTTTTTTTTTTACTTGACAGAAAACGTATTTTCATAGTATTTATCGACCTCCGTCTCCGTCTCCGTCTCTCTTCCCCCTTTTTTTTTTTTATCTGTTAACAATCTGATAGTTATTCTATTTAAGGATTATTAATGAAATCTCTTGGCGTTTTACGTCTGTTTCTTGAGCTGGAGAAGGCAGGTCGCTAGCGGAGGCGATCACAGAGTTTTCTTCATTTCAATTCGCAGAGGAACTCGTGATTTTTTCTACACTTTCCATTTCAGTTGATCTCTCTCTCTCTCTCGTCCATTAATAATCTGCTGTCTCACCTCTTTTCATGTGCGTTTTTGCTCTCTTTACTTCTCCTCTCTGCACAATTTCTATTTATTATTTATTGCATCAGTTTAAAGAAGTAAATAGGTATTTGGCTTTGATTGAGGATTTTCTTTCTGATTTTTTTATTGATAATATCAAGCAAGTTGTAGTAAATTTATGTTTTATTGAATTGAATCAAATTCCTAAGAGCAGCTAACTTTAACGTTTGGTTTATGTTTCCGGTCGTTTCCTTCTCTGTCTTTGAATCTACGCAACTGCAGTTGTTGTTATTTTTGTCTTAATTCAAATAATTATTGTGTAATTTATTTTAAGAAGAGTAAGGTTTAGATGTTGTTAGTCAAAACAGGCAATGGGATTACCGATAATAGAGTTAAGTTAACCAAATTCTAGGCAGTTTAAGAGGGGAGGATAACATGCTTTTATTTATTTATATGTTTGTTTGTTTATCAAGTTTTTTTCATAGCTACTTGTTGTGCATTATAAGTTCAACAAGTCTGGATTGATTCGAGATGTAGTGAGTGAGGTTATCCACAAGTAAAATCCTCAGTGAGTGAATTGCTTCTGGGAAGGAGACGTTGAAGGCTCTCTTTAGTTCTGTTTCCTGGCGATTCTTTTACTCTTTGCCTTTTAATTTGTGAGAGAATTATCATGTGATGGCATTTAGAAAAATAAAATAAAATTAGTGCTGTGGCTATCATTTAAATTTTTCATCTTGATTTTTGAAGTTATTGCTGTAGACTGATTTTTGTTTTTTGTTGTTTGATTTACATCAGGTTTGGCATTCCTGTGAGCTCATAAGCTGGCAGACCCCTCTCTTGATACATTTTGATTTTAATTTCTTGTCGACGATACAGTCCAGAAATTGTAAATATAATGGGAATCTTTTCGCGCAGGTTCATGTCTGATAGTTTGGGTTTTTTAGGAAGAGCTCATTCTTTTTATGCCCGTGTTTTATTTTCTGTCCTTTGGACAAATCTTTATTGGGTCTAGATTTGTCACAGCTTTATCAATGGAATATTTGCATTTGTTTCTTGCAGTGCTGCTGGTAGAAAACCAAATGAGACCATTAAGATAATCTTAACGACCTTTCTTGGAGTAGCTTTTGGTTTCTTGATAGGAGTATCTTTTCCGACCTTGTCATTGACTAAGGTATGCAAATTTAGAAGTGCCTTTTCTCTTTCCTGTATGATTTTTCCTTTCTTTTCCTTTCCATTTTTTTTTGTGTGTTTTTTTGTTCACATTATATGGATGAGTATCCTATTTAGTTTAGATGCTTTCTTTTAGTTACTTTATAGAACATTTTATGTTGTCTCTAAATTTTGGCAGCTGAATATCTCATCCAACTTCATTCCTTCCATTGATATCTCGTACAAAGAGGGCCTCACACCTCAAAACACTCGGTCTTCTAAGGGTAACAATAGTAGTTCAATGCAAGCACCAAATTTGAACAATACATCAAAGGTATGCTTCCTTTCCTGAACCCTAACATCGTTGAACTGTCAGATACTGAATTTCTTTGTCTTGAAGTTTTGGTGCCATTAAGGCACTTAATGGACCTTTCTTACATGTTCACTACAAGATCCATGAAAGCTAGAGCTTCTCTTCCACCAAAAAAATACATGGAGAGCCAGGAAGTGCCTAATCGGTACCTTCTAAGCAATACCCTTTGCACTTTAGGATATGCTTGGTATGAGGATAAATGGTGAGCAAGTTATAAGGACTAAATGTTACCCTTGTAACTTTTCACCTTCTTGTATTTCACATAACTTGTAATTTGTGGGGTAGATGAAAATATCAAGGAGGTGAAATTGAATTTTAAAAAGGGGTTAAATGTTAACCTTACAAGGCGAGGGGTAAAGGAATTTGTAGGGAGGAAAAAGTTTTGTTTTTTATGCCTTCCCTGCCTTTTATTTTCAATTTAATACTATTTTTTTTCTTACATTTCTCACTTTGAACCACAAATATATATTATTTTAATAATTAATTTAAATTTTGATATGATTTCTATTGGGATGCATTATTACTCCCAATTGCTTTCAACTCTTACCAGACATCCTTAATACCTCATCTTTTTACACTCGTAGTAATCTTACCCCCTTAACATTTTTCCTTTGAATTTTTCTCCCCATACCGTACGTAACCATGAGGGTAACCATGAGGGTATACGAAGCTCTTGTCTTGGTTTGACATCAAGTAAATTGCATTATTTTTCTTCTCGGTAAATATTTCCCTACTATTATTCAAGGATTTGTAGTAAAAAGAATTTATATATTAGGTGGCCGGTAACTAGGGGAAATTTTGAACCTAAAAGAATAAACCTGTTTAAATAGAAATAAGGGAAATTGCCTTTTTAATCAAAGAAATTAATAAAATAAGATTAGTCTTCCATATCTCACATCATCTGTCTTTGAAACCTTTTCCTTTTCTTGTTTTCTGGAATTTTTTATTTCCTTCAATTTGTAGTACTAGTAATATAATCTACCCTGTTAATTTTTTTCCCTTCAATTTGTAGTACTGGTGATAAATTCTCCTGGACCTTAAATTTTTTTAAGGTGAAAAAAATACAACTCAAACTCCCCTGTTCCTGCCAATGAGCCATAGCTCAGTTGGCATTAATATCCCCCCTCCCCTAAGAGGTCTCGAGTTTGAACCGCTGCTTAGTAACCAAAAAATCCTGCCCCTATTTAGATATGCGGATGCATTTGGTGAAATCAGAATGTCCCCCTAATAACACATCACCACTTGGTTCTAAAGTTTTCCTTACTCTATATTATTGTTTGCAACAAAACAAATGACATCAGTGCCCTTAGATGCTGTCTATCTTTGCCTTCAGTTTCTCAAGAAAGTTAATTTAAATGTCACTTTCATCAATAAGAGAATTGTATGTTTGTTCAAAATAAGAGAGAGAGATGAACTTGTTTGTTCATTGATGAAGATTGTAATTCAATGCTGTATAAGAGACTACAAAAAATCCCAGTTTGAGGCTTCCATTATACAAAAGTTCATCTTGATCGCATCAGGAAAAAAGGCTCCATCCTTGTTTGAAATTTTAACTAACATTGAACCACCATCTAGCTCCAAACGAAACATGTTACACCATTTTCAGGCAACTGTGATATTCTCATGCTGGAAACAAATGGACTTGGATATTTAGTTGCACTCCTTCAAATGTATGGGAAAATGTTAAAATAAAAATGAATGTATCTGTGATTTCTACTTGTGTTTGTAATTAAGTTTCCAACATCTATACTTCTGTTGGAGCAAAACGGGGTGCGCTTTTAACTTAAATGACGTGGGTTCTTACAGGCACCCATATTATGGTGTTCAAAGAGCATTTTCAATTTAGTATTAGTAGCTGGGTTACATGCATTATATTTACTTCCTTTGCCGTGGAACAATGTATTATCACAAAACTCATTAGTGTGAGCTGATACTTCAGTGTTCAGTATGATCTTTTAATTATAAGCAAGAACTTGAAAAAAAAAAAACTGAACTTAGCCATGTGAACATGGACTTGTATCTGACTGTCCAAGTTCAAGCAACATAGGTACAACTGTTGTATGCTATTTTTGATCCATTACATGCAATTTTGCCTACTAAATGGATTTTTTTGTCTAAGATGATGTTTGCGTAACTTGAATAACACCGTCCTTGTATATGGAAAGTCCTTGTATATGGAAAAACACGAGTAATATATTCACACTCTCACCTTGTGCTTGCCTTATTCTATTCACAGATTTGGGTCCCTTCAAATCCTCGTGGTGCTGAGCGACTACCACCAAGAATTGTTGCAGCTGAGTCAGACTTGTATTTGCGCAGATTGTGGGGTAATCCCAATGAGGTGAGCATTCTACAACCACTCTTATATGCAACATTCAACCTTAAACTTCCTCATATGCTACATGCAATTCTCTATAGCATACCAGCTTGGCCTAGCTGCAGAATGAACAGGCTGCTCTTTTGGTTTTGAATGACTCAACAGTTGTGATTCAGTTGATTGTAATTTTAGTTAACTTTTAAAATGGTACATGCTAATTTTTTGTCAAGAAAAGGGAGTTAGCAGGAAAATGTTTCATTTAATATAGTTACATTGTAACTGCGCTCCATAAAAAAATAAAGGAAAAGAAAAGAAAGGGTGATTCCAATGAAGGCTGTCCCTGGATCGTTTGCTTGCCTAAGACAGTTTCAATGGAAAAATGGAATTTGAGAATATGCTGAGGTCAAGCTAGATATTAGAAATTCTGAATAGCAATTTATGACATCTTTATTCAAGTGAATACGTAACTTTGAATTGAAGCAACAAGCTGACTATTACCACACATACCATTTCTAAAGAAAACCTGGGAGGGCAAGTGTTCTACCTCTCATCTTCCTTTTTCTTTTTTTTTCTTCTTATTTTCACGTAGTTAATGTCATGCTCTAGAATATTGCCCCATTAAATGATATTGTTGATGACTAGATGGCCTACTGTTTACTTTTGTTGACTTCATTCTTTTGTGAAACGAACATCATCCACCATTGTTTCATAACAATAACAGAGTAATCATCCTGAAATAACAATAGTAGTGGTGTGGTACTCTTGAATTGCAATTTTGATATATTTGATCAAGCTGCCTTTGCAGGACTTGAGCAGCACACCAAAATATCTTGTAACCTTCACTGTTGGCTACGATCAGAGAATGAATATTGATGCATGTGTTAAAAAGGTTGGCCCTGTGTGGTGTTTCATTTATGAGCTCATGGTAGCCTGTATGAGTATGTGAACAACTTTGTCTCTATCTCACAGTTTTCAGAGAACTTTACTATCCTTCTATTCCATTATGATGGACGAATTGCTGAATGGGATGAATTTGAGTGGTCCAAGCGTGCTATTCATGTGAGTGTCCGGAGACAGACTAAATGGTGAGTTCTATTTAAAAACAGAAGCTCACTGATTAAAGTTCCCCTTCACTATCCTGTGGGGGAGAATACATTTTAACTCATCGCTTCAGTCTTTATTTGACCCACGCTTGTAACTTTAAACTCTGAAATTTTGTCTTAGGTGGTATGCTAAGAGGTTTTTACATCCTGATATTGTAGCACCATATGACTACATATTTATCTGGGACGAAGACCTGGGAGTTGAGCATTTCAATGCAGAAGAGTAGGTGTTGGATATAAAATAGTTATTTTATGGTTATGCTAGTTCACAATACTAAAAACTTTGCCACGTTTCTTGTACACACTTTTATCTAAGATATATAAAACTAGTGAAGAAGCATGGATTGGAGATTTCACAGCCTGGTTTGGAACCTAGCAGAGGATTAACATGGCAGATGACAAAGAGAAGAGATGATCGTGAAGTTCACAAGTAAGAATGACGGAATAGTCCCCATAAAAGTTTTCTTTGAAAAAGAAAAGAATTATGGAATGCCCATGTCATTTTTTAAGGATTGATTTTATTTGATTCAAATATTATCTTAGAAAACAGTTATGGAATTGTGATTGATTTATTAACTAACCCTTTTATCTCTTTCCGTGAATTTAAATTAGAATAACAGATGAGAAACCAGGCTGGTGCACTGACCCACATCTGCCACCATGTGCAGCGTATGAACATCTTTAACTGCTGTTTTTTTATTGTTATTTTATGCCTTGCTTCTCTTGTTCCTTATATGAATGTGCTGTAGAAGCTTAAAGAGATTATCCTCTTCTGGATTTAGGTTTGTTGAAATCATGGCTCCAGTGTTTTCACGAGATGCTTGGCGCTGTGTGTGGTATATGATTCAGGTATTGATTGTTGTGCTACTGTTGCTCACATTATCACTTTTAAGAATCCGTTTCCTTCACCCTTTCTCTGATAGCATATGGCACTAGAGTTTGACTGCATTATGGAATTTGCAGAATGACTTGATCCATGGTTGGGGTCTTGATTTTGCTCTTAGAAAATGTGTAGAGGTAGCTGACCTACTTCCACCCTCATTGATCTATTTCTGCTGTGTTTTGAATTGTTATTGGCAACATCAACACTAAACTCCTTAATTAAAATTTCTCTTTCAAAAACAGCCTGCCCATGAAAAGATTGGAGTTGTAGATTCCCAGTGGATTGTTCATCAAAGTGTTCCCTCTCTTGGGAGCCAGGTAAATGAATATGATTGGCCTCAGCTCATTTCCTCTGTTTCAACCCCACTATAAACTCCAAATACATGCTGGAATGAAATACTTACCCCACTATTTTGCTTCTCTAGGGCGAGTCACAAAATGGAAAGGCACCATGGCAAGGGGTATGCAAAGTGTTTCTTCATTATCAGTATAATTTATTTTATTTCATTTTGTTTGCGTGTTATCATACAGCATCCCTTGCTATTATTAACCATCCAAACGCTCAATATTCTGTTGTCGAGTTATCATGCAAAAGTACAAAGAGTACTTTTTTCACCTTTCTGTCTCCCAAATTTGCTCTACAAAACCAGAGCAAACTGGTATTTTGATCATACATGCTAACCTTTTCTGCTGGTCCCAGGTAAGGGAGAGGTGCAGGAAGGAGTGGACAATGTTTCAGACCCGGCTGACCAGTGCCGAAAATGCATATTTTAGGGCAGCAGGGCTTGATCCTTCCAATTCTAATGGTCACTAAAGAAGGGCAATTATAGAAAGCTTAGTGTACACTACCATAACGACTACACAGATTAGGTTTGATACAAATCTGTAGAATTCATCATTGTATGACAGCTTTTTTTTACTAGTGAATCGCAATTTTTCACTTGTTAATTTAAAAACATCCTAAACACTCGTAGAGTTGTGCAGGAGAAAGAAGTTAGTTTCATGTTTCTTAAATTTTCTCCATCATGGTCAAGGTGTAGTACCTCTGTTTTGAATTAATAAGGGCTTTGGTCCTGCACCACCATAAATTTTCCACCTCTTCAAGGGCTATAGCCAATATCAAAAAATTGGGCACCCTGTAACGAAACCTCGCTTTCATGTTTTTGGCGATGCTGAACGCTGTAGAAAATAAGCTGCAAGATTGAACCATGCTGTCTGTGGGAGGGCAATTTTTGTGCCCATCCAGCTGCTTATAATCGTTTTACTTCAGTTGCAGCAGTAATGTTGTTTGAAAAAGTTTGCAATCAGCTCAAAGTTGGGTTTATATATATATATATATATATATATATATTAGCATAGCAAATTAAAATTTTTGGCTAAATAACATCTTTAGAATTTTTTTTTTTGACAAAATAGCACATTTATATTTTGTTGCGCTTCTAAGCCGACAAATAAATTAAAATTTTTGGCTGAATAATATTATTTTTAAAAAAAATAAAGAAACAACACATTTATATTTTGTTGCGCTTCTAAGCCCGACAGGAAAGTTGTCGCGTTTCTAAATAGCAACATTTAAATATATCATGTTTTAGAAGCGCGACAACGTGACATGTAATATCATTGTCAATCTTCTAGCTTAATTGGTCGACCAGTTGGTTCAGTTGTATGAATCGGTTGATCGTTGCACATAAAAATCATAATTTTATGAACATTTTCATCCAATTATATTTTATGAGTATCAACGATGTAGTCGGGCTTGCGATAATAGGTGATTCTAAGTAGTTAGATTGAATCTGTCATAATTAGATAATAACATGCCTTGAACAAATTATATGAATGACCTAGCATATGTATTTATAGACTAGTAGAATAAAATTAGGCTAAAAAGAAGGCTTGGTCCGACCAAACTAGAATGATAGCTTAAAAGAGCTATAACTTTTGATCGTGCTCGAATGTTTACAAGAGTTTTCATAGATCGTTTTCTTTAAAGTAGCTATATATGGAATAACTACTTTTGATAACTACTTTTGATAGTTTTTATGATTTTTCTTGTTATTTTCAAATCGACCGATCACTTTAAATAATTATTATGAAGCGGCCGACTCATTAGTACTGAATTTAATTGGTATCACAATTATAAATAATAATATCGATTAAAATTTTATTATAATTTAAAAATATAATATTTAATTAAATGTCACTGTTAGAACGTTACATCTAAAAAATGTACGATATAACACCGAATTGTTTTTTTGCTTCTTAGTCAATTCATCATTTTTTTAAAATTTTGTATGATATATCCCTCAAAGTTACCTCCAACGTCCAAAGAGATAACCAGACAACATCCAGTCAGTCTCAATCGTATGTACCGTCACGCATCAACGTGGGCCCCAGTTCAAGTACCTGGACCTCGAAGGAGGAAGACATCACTCCGAGAAACCCTCAGAGGTCTCTAAACTTGCCACCAGGCAAGACCTTCTTGGCCCTCCACAAAAAGCTTAAAGACACGTGTCACTCATCAAAACGGACCCATTTTCTCCGTGAAAAATACCCCCTCCCCCATTTTCGATCTCTGCATGCCTCATATTAGTTTAATTTACTTAAATGGTCCCTCGAGTTTTGAATTCTGGTCAGATTATCCCTTAGGTATTAAAGAATTTGTTGGTGTAGTGAAACAATTTTTTCTATGGTGCTGAAATAATGAATTTAGGATTAATACTTTACTACTATTTGCTAGGTAAATTTTTTATAACAGGTTAATGCTATTGATTTAAATTATGCTAAAAAATAATTATAAATCTTGGATGACTGGTTTAATTACAAATAAGTAAAATAATTTATTTTTTTAATTTTTTGGATTTTTAAACTGAGATTATAGAATTAACCTGAATTTTCATTTAAATATAACATTATAGAAATAATAAATATAGAAATTATGTTAAAGTCAAAGAGTTAAAGGAGATATTAATGTTTAAATCAAGTAAAATATAAAAGGTGACTTAAGGTCTTGTGCTGATATGTAAACTCCATAAAATACAAGGACTGATAAGAAATTTCAACCTTTCTCTATCATTGTAGAAGTTGTCATAGCAGCTGGATAATTCACAGACGCCACAATTTAAAATCTCCATACATACCAATAAAAAAAAGCTATGAAATTGAGTGGAGATCCCACTGTCATCAAGTCCAATATGACAGATGATGTTTGTCACGTCAAACTGTCTTTTATTGTTGTTGTTATTTACGTTTGTGCCATCTTTGTATTTGCTGGCTTCGTGTTCAATAAGGATAAATGAATTATTAGATTTTTATTTTACTTAATTGTTTTATTCCCTTGTTAGATTTTTTGTTGTGAAAACATCGAAGATCGCAGCTTCTTTTTAAATTAAATTTTTATTTTTTTAATAAAAAAACACAAGGTATATTGTTTTTAAGAAATTAATTGATCTATTTTTTTAAGTAGAATATCACATATATATATTTTAAGAAATTATTTGTTTTCAAGCGTTATTTTACTCAACTATGGCATTACCCTTTGCGCATTTGAGTCAAGTAATAGAGTCCATCAAGCCCTAACTCTGTTACAAGCACTGAAAATGGATGGCAGGTTTCCCAAGCGTTCGAATATAGGTGCTAGTATGAAAAGACACTGAAACTGTAGGGACTACATGTATAAAATTACCCTCTATACAATCGATCATCAATCAGTATCTTATAGAAACCCTACACGTGTAGCCACGTGTAGCTCATCATGGCTATAACCAGGGCTAACATGTACTGGTGGTCTCAGATGATCCTATGTATTTATCTCCAGGATCAGCCCAGTTTAAGGACGACAAGTTCTTATCTATGCTTGGTCTGTGGAGGTGAATTGCTTGGTCTCAATTTATATCCTCTTGCTCCAACTGAGCGCCATAATTTACAGAAGCGCTTCTGTTTTGCTTTTGTGGGCTATGGGGCTCTCAAGTTTCCCTGGTGCAGCAGGAGTGCTACCTGAGTTACTCATGAACACAATCTTATTAGTGGCTCTACTGAAAAACACGGTGAGGTCAGTGCTGCAAGTGATGGCCGGTGCTAACTGGACACCTCCAGATTACGAGGAAGAGCTAGATGGACATCCACAAGAAAATGCAAGAGAGAGAAGAATGTCAATAACCCAGTTCAAGAGCTTGCAGCAGAATGATGGCACATGCTATAGGGTTAGTACTGCAATGGAATGTTGTGTGTGTCTGTGTGGATTTCAAGCTGAAGAAGAGGTGAGTGAGCTGCATTGCAAGCATTTCTTCCACAGAGGTTGTTTAGACAAGTGGTTTGATAACAAACAGGCTACTTGCCCTCTTTGTCGATCTATCATTTTATTAGATTCATAAATTTTCTTACGTGAGTGTTAGAATTTCTGAGGAATATTGTGTTATCACTTTGAGCAAAATTAGACAAGGGTTGTTAATGATCTTGCTTTATGCACAACGCTAGAATGTTGTTAGAAATTATAAGAACAAAAACAAAAACAGAAACAAATTAATCAAGTGGGTTTGAAGCATTTCGTACATATCCTATACAGTTATTCGCCAAAATGCCTTGTTGAATCAGTTCATGCTACTTTTCCCAAGTTGAAAAATTTAAAGATTGAAAACCTAGGATTAACTTTGGATCGAGTTTTAATATAAATATTTTGAATATGATTAGGTTAAATCTGGATAATCTTTCCATTTAAATTTAATGTAAATGGATCAAAATTACAAAAAAAATTAAAAATTAAAATATTATCATTTTAAATTAAAACTAATTGAATGTGTAATTAACTCGTAAATTAAACTCATGATAATTTAATAACTTGAATCCTTTTCAAATAAGAATATATATTCTCATACACACACACATAAAATCCGAAAAGCTGCCGGCGAGGCATCGATGAAAAAAAACCAACCACAAGGATATCGAATTAGCCTCAAATTAATACAATTTTTTTTTTTTGTTACACAAATTTTCTGCCTTGGTAACTTGGGTTAAATCACTAAAATCACATTGACTAAAATCACACGAGTTACAATACAAAATACCCATGGATATTGCTCATTGAAACATACATACTCCTATACCAAATCGTGATGTTTTTTTTATTAGACAGCAGCTAGTAATTCTATGTAAAAAGAAGTGAAGAGTGGAGGTCAAAAACAAAACTCAACCAGGCATGAGGATCGGAGCAAGTGCCTAAAACACAAACACAAAGGCAACGTTTATTTAAGAAATCATCAAAGATTAACAATACATATTATGGATATGGGATATCATTTCGATTGAAATATGCCTGCCACCGCATGGATTAGCAACAGGCAAGATTATTGTACTATATATGTAAGGACCAGAAGAGTATGATGGGGAAATTAATGTGGTCCTGTAGAAGCCCTTTTGCCAATCACCCAGCTTTCGTAGACATCGACTTGCTTAATTCAAACTTCTTATGCCTTAGCTTGATAAACTCATCGGCTACTTCATCAACACTCTCATCACAAACCACGTAATGACCAACCTTAACACATACTTGGGCGCCTCTCTCATGCTCGACAGCTTGGCCGTGCCTATTGTAGTTGAATATTTCTGGATCCTGGTACCGATCATTCATGGTCTCCTGATTGTTTCTATGGTGTTTGGCACGGTGTTGGTTGGTGTGTTTGGGACAGTTTGTGAGTGGCATCTTGAAGGTATATATCTTTAATCGACTTGTACATCACTGGTATCATCTTTTCGCACATTTATAGCCCATTTTTATTCTAAAACGATAAGATTTGAATCCGATGCCCTTACCTTTGACGTGACATATCGAGCATTTATAATAGTAATGTTCGGCCAAACTATCATTTAGCTTGTGCTAAAGAATCTAGAAATAAATATGATCAACTACGTAGATGAGTCAGTATTGGGGGCAAAAGGTACCTCAAAAACTAGTTGCAACTTTATTCGATCCCTTGCGCAGAATGTTCAGCTGCTCAAATCACCTGAAGTATATCAATTATCATGCTTGCTTCTAATTAATGGCCAGCTAGTTCAATGCATTTAAGGAGGTGGTCAATTCTGGTAAAGCTTCTTTACCAAACTCATTGTCAATGGTCGATCATAACTTGGATGAATTGGCTTGTCTGGTATGAGAAGCAAGCTAGGTTAATTAAGCTTTTGGGACAAGTCGCAATACTTTAAGACAAGCCAAGTTAGGATGCCTCGAAAATGATATTGAAGAGCAAGTTGCCAGTGGTAATCTTAAAATGGAATATCCGACCACCTTTTCTATCGAATAATTCCATTTCAGGAATGGATAAAATTAAAATCCGAAGCTTTGTGACGAGGTTGTAGAAAACCTTCAAAGAAAAGTCTGAATCTTGAGGCTGGGTTTGACAGGAAGTTATGGAAGGGTAGTGTTTTAGAGCAGGAAAAATCTACAAAAACAAGTCTCTTGAAAGATTATGCGATGCTTGAGTTAATTA
>Ga0325414_1004226_pt1 | contig 15002 bp, 10 predicted proteins | sample PopdelMetagenome_8_FD_206183 | JGI IMG/M metagenome (GOLD analysis project Ga0325414, IMG submission 206183) | Populus deltoides microbial communities from Bellville, Georgia, United States - Leaf-PdKOR-R3 | ecosystem: Host-associated > Plants > Phyllosphere > Phylloplane/Leaf | place: USA...
AAAAAAAAAGAAGCAAATTTTGGGTTAGTAAAGTTTATTTAGCAAACACATTTCAAGAAAAATTTCAAGCCTTGTATTTCTATTTTTTTGTAGTGTTTTGCCAAACACGGCTTTAGTTATTTTTTAATAAATTTTCAAAGTTTTGAAGAAATAATTTTACAATTAATTTTGTGTGCCTCACTTTTTTTACCCCCTTGTATTTAATATTATATTTAATATTTGGAATTGTGACCTCCAAACGAGATGTTTTTCTAGTATTAAATAAATTAGTTTCCTTCCACAAAACAACAAAACTCTTTATTAAAAAATATAATTTTTATTTTTATTTTTCATATGGGGTCAAGTCTCTAAAAAAAAAGTATATTTGCATATTTTAGCATAATAAAAAATCATAAAAATAATCTTTTATTTTTACATGTATTTTTGGATTTAGTAACCAATTTATTAAAGTCATGAGAACTTGGCCTACATTTTAAAATATCAAAAATATTATTTTATTTGTTCCAATATCAAGGATTACAAACTTTTACATAAGATATGTTCCCGATATTAAAAGAAAAAATATAGAAATATATTTTGACTCTAGAATGGATAGGTTTTAACCTGATAAGATAAGAAACTTCTTACTGATAAAAACTTTTCTTAAACTTTAGAAATACCAACAATTAAAAAACACATCAATACCTTAATTTATATCAGACAAATAAAAAATACAACTTACTATAGATAAGGTGTACTAGGGATAATACGTCCTCTATATATACAACCAGTCCTGTTATCCAAACTCTAAAACCAGTTATGGTTCCTAGTGATAAAAAATATTAGGTGACGATTCCATCCCTTTTTTACTGGTAAGAAACAAGAATTCCTTGTTCTTTTTCCTATCACCAAAGAGACCTCGATCCAGGAAAATGATTGATGCGACACCGCATATGTGCGCCAATAATAGGACTGAATGGTTGGCCATATGTAAAGATGGTGGATTAAAGTCTTATTGTCAGAGAAATTTTCAAAATGGGATCTTGATTATACATGTTTAATACAAACTTTTTGATGAAATATAAATGTTTATTTATGTTAATGTATATTATGTTTCAGGTACGTCATATACCAAACATGAGCAATAGATTATTTGTTTGCATTTATAGATTAAGTATCTACTTTGTATGTAAATGTCTTAAAAATCTCATTTTGGTTATGTAACAAATAATGTAACTAAATAAATATCTAATTTGAAACTAGATTTATCATACATGTAATTTTAAATTAATAATTATTTTTATTATGTGTATTGAAATTGTAATGTATGCTTAAATGATTTTATACACACACACACACACATTGATGATGGGAAAGATGATGGAGTGGAGTGGTAAGCTTGAGGCTGCTGGATATGTTGAAATTGATATGGTGATCCAAGATGGTTGGATTTTATGTATATGAAAAGTTGATGTATCAATTATAGGATGTGTGATTTTTGGGAGGCTTTTTTTCATGCGAAAACTCTGCTGAAATTTTGTTAAAATTATTTCTAACATAAAAGGATTGCATGAAATTAATCAAATGGAAAAGGTTATTGATTAACCAATGAAAAAACAATTCTTGATATTTTTCATGCAAAGTATTGTTATGAAATGTACAATTTGGGGTTGTTACATGAAGAGTATATACTTGATCTTCAAATATAAATTAATTAATTGTTAAATTGATAATAAATGAAATTATTTAATTTTATTTTGATAAGGATTATGATTTATATTTGGGTCAACTTATTATGAACTTAATAGGTCGCATACAATAAGACCTCTTAGTTATAAATTAAATTAGAATAATTAAACAAGAGTGAATTTATTGTAAATATAGTTTAGAAATAGAGGACTATAATGTAATTAATATAAGAGATTGTAATTCTAGACTTGAAAAATTGAAGTATAGACTTGATTGAATAAATTTCTAAAACTTTCATGAAATAATATATGGGATATTATTTGGAAAAAAATATATGATATTTTTCTATTTATAGGTTTATCAGGTTTTTCTTATAAATAGAATGCCATACCTTATAGTTATTAGTTGTTTTGTTATAGAATATACAATATAGAAAAACTCCTAAAAATACAAAAAGAAAGAGTTAGCACTCAAAAACATAACGATCTCTCTTCTAAAAGTGTTTTAGGATTTTTCTCATTAGTGGTTCATATAGATTACTATTTTGCAACAACCTAGCATTGAAAAATCTGACCAAACCTTAGAAAAGAGTTCTAATCTTCAAGCAATCTTTTCTTAAACCTAAATAACTTTATATTATCAAACAAGAACCTTAAACTCCTGATAAAAATTTAAAATTATAATTTCTATTGTGTCGAAGAGTTTGGGAAACCTGATGGAAAGATATTTCTTGAATTAAATAGGTGTGAGAGAGAGTTCTATGACATTATTTTTCAATTAGAACCCGAGAAAAACATGTTGGAAGAAGAGTTAAAGCTTTTGATCTCTCAATATAATTATTGAAATTCAATGTCAATAAGGAGAAGAAATAATTGATGACTAAAATAGAAGAAGAGGAATTACTTGGGATTAGTGTTTATCATGTCAAGTTTTATTTTGTTGTTATTTTAATGAATTAACAATGAGATCGGGATATAACACATTTTAGTCATGAATGAAAAAAGTGGTTCCTAAATTTTAATTTGAGTATATTATTATGATTTGCAATAATTTTTTTAAATCAACTATATTAAAAAAAACAATAATCTTTTTAATAAAACTAATATCCATTATATAATTTAAAATCAAAATCTATAATTCAAAATGAAATGATATGAAGGTGAATAATATCAAAATTAGTATACCAATAGAAAGTAATCTTCAATGTTAATTTCAATCACCAACAACATCAAAATTAGTAACTAATTTTTATTTTACTAAGCAATAATGTTATACAATTTGATGAATCCACATCCACAAATCATGAACTACAACTAAGATTCTTCATTCATTTTATGCTTCATTTTGGTATTTTTAATGCTTCATGTGGAAATATAGTTCTTCTTTTATTTGTTTTCATGACAAGTACTATATATATAAACAAAAAAGCTACAGTTCAATGAAGTAGACACATATTTATTGAATTAAACAATGAAATTTAAAATGGACACTCATATTAATTTGTGATTCAACCAAAATAATACTTATATCTACATCCATATTTGTAGAGACACCATCACTATCATCAAAAGAAACACAACCACCATCTTCACCACAAAAACAACAACTAAACACCCCTTATACTATTAATATCAAAATCCATTCTCACCCCAAAAAATCCACTAACATCAACTAAAACATTCCCTACACTACTCACATTAACACAATATCTTCATTTATATTATATGCACCACCAACATCAAAACTAGCATAAATGTTCATACCAATATTAATACCAACATTTATATTGACTCTATATGGATTTGCAACCTTACCCTTGTTTTTCTTTATACAATCATAAACATGAATGTATTATTTTTAATATGCATTACATTATAAATACAAAAGCAATAAAATAATAATTTTAATAGAAGTAATATAATTTATCTTTATGAGGAAAAAAGTTATTGTTATGCCATTTTTATGATAATTTGAGCACTTCATTACTCTATCTTTCTTAGATAATTCTATAACACCATTATTAGGCTCCCAAGATTCTCTAATCCTAAGTTTCTTAGGTTTTGCATGTTTTATCTCTATCATTATTGGATGAATATGTGGTTTAGTCTTCAGATAAACCTTTGGCCCTCTAATTATTGTATGCAATTCGCATAGCCTTAACAAACTTGTTCACGACATAATCAACTTCATTCAAATGATTGGTCTTGCTGATAGCCAAAACATGACTACAAGTTTTCTATGTAAAGTCATATTTTCTACAAGTGTATTTTTTTCTTTAATCGATCTGTTGAAAAACAATTATGGCTATGCCACTAAGCAAAACAAATTGTTTTTCTGCTTCAAACTACAACACATATTTCTCTATTTTTCAAGGACAAGGATATGCATGTTGTTGTTGGACTCCTTGTACTATTTTAGGTCTAGTTTTGGTTTCAGATTCTTTATGCATACAAGTTTTATTTCAAGGTGATGTCTTAGTGGACGTCCAATTTGTATCACATAATGTATAAAAGACTCATTAGTGTGATTTTTAAATATTATAATATACACTCAATGTTTATAAGCATGCTTTCTAATTTTAGATAGATATTACATACATTTAGGTACAATGGGACTTTTTTTTTTATTTGGCTTCGGTCACTCCTCCTTACTTGGTTGGAATATCCACTCCTATTTCTAGAAAGTGGAGATGGTGTTTGGGATTTCTTTCAGGCTCGAATCCTAGCTATTGATTCGCTTGGAATGGATCACAAATATTGGTAACAAGCCAACAACTTGGTACTGTAAAACCAAGTTGTTAAGGTTGATCGGGTCAATCTCTATGGACTAGCATTGCAAAAACTCTAAGGGTAACCATATGGTGGGAACCATATCGAGGTGTAGTACAATGTCAAGGTGTGAGGGAGGTGTTTTTTTGTCTTGTTTGGCAAGGGTATAAGAGAGAGAAAAAAAACGTTGCAAAGTGGCCTCAAAACCAAGCATATTCAGGTTTTTAAAAGGAAGATGATGAATAGTGCCAAACAACATGTCATTTAGCCTTTATTATTATTTTTTTGTCTTAATATTAGGCAAAATGACATCGTTTTATTTAAATAAATCGTAACATTAGATTAAATTAGGTCATAAATTTCCCTTTTGATTTTAGTCCTCAATCTCCAATTTGTTCAATTGAATCTAAATTTAAGAATCAATTCTATTTCACTCCTACTGTATTTCAAAAGGACCCTTTAATTTTAGTGTTTTTTTCAACATTGGTCTTGGATATTTTTAATTTAATCATCAATTAACCTTCAAACTTCTAATTTCTTCAAATTCACCCCCTATTTATTCTCTATGTTTTCACGCCCTTTGCATCTTGATCCTTAGTTCTAAATTTCTTCAATTAGACCTAAACCCGTAAACTTTTATTTTCTTGTAATTTCGCCATTGGTTTTATCCGATTAAGCTTGTAAAAGTTAAATTTGGTCCTTCAAAATTCTAATATTCTCAATCAATCCTAAATTAGGCTTTCAAATTTAATTTTTCATCAATTAAATCCTTAATAAAAACTAATTTAGCCCACATAAAAGTCTAACTTGCAATTAATTAATTCTTTTAATTTTGGCCCAAATTATTTCTTAAACTTAATTAGGTCTATGATTAAATCAAATCAACCATTTTAAAGTCTAATTAAGTCTTCAGACTTAATTCTTATGCAAATTCATCTGATTTTCACTTTAAGTTAACCTTGATTTTACATTCTTCTTCGTATTCGGGTCCTTCAATGGTGCAATTAGGTTTTCAATTTTGTCAAAGGTTTAGTTAGGTTTCTTCATCTCTTATTTATGCATATAAATCCATCTTGAGCCATTTTTTTTTTCCAATCAAGTCATTTGTCTTTTTATTTTATTTATTTATTTATTTATTTATTTTTAAAAGAAAAGGAAATTTTTTTGGGACACCAAAATTAAGTTATGATAGTTACCCTTTTTTTACAATGCTTATGATAGAAAGTCTCATAAGAGACTTTATATAGTAAGCTTGTAAAGAAAAAAAGTTAAAATAATATGGATTTACCAAATCAAGAAGTGGTTAATCCTTTCCAAAATGATGAGATATTCAAGAATATTTTCAAGAATGATAATATATAAAGGGTGAGAGCTCAAAGACGCACTTAAAAGATAATAATGTCAAAAATACTATTTAAAAGAGATAAGGCTAAATAACTCACTACCTAAGGGTGAGGGCTCAAAGATGCACTAAGAAGAAAATAGTGTCAAAAAAACTATGTAACATAGATAAGGTTGCACATCACGCTATCTAAAGGATGAGGGCTCAAAGGCGTGCTTAAAGAAAAATAGTGTTAGAACACTATCTAAAAGAGATAAGGGCTAAACATCACACAATTTAGAGGGTGAGGGCTCAAAGACACACTTAAAAGAAAATAATACTAAAAGCACTAAGTAAAATAGATAGGGCTAAATAGCATGTTATCTAGAAGGAGAGAGCTCAAAAACGCACTCAAAAGAAAATAATGTCAAAAGCGTTATATAAAAGAGATTGGACTAAGCAACGCATTATTTGGATGGTGAGGGATCAAACGCGGACTTGGAAAAAATAGTGTCAAAAGAACTATGTAAAAGAGATATGGCAAAATAGTGTGCTATCTAGAAGACAAGGGCTCAAATGCATATTAAGAAGAAAATAGTGTTAAAAGCACCATGTAAAAGAGATAAACACTGTATTATCTAGATGATGACGGCTCAAATGCACACTCAAAAGAAAATCATTTCACAGATGATAGAGTACGTGGCATAAAAGCGCACTCAAAATGATATGTTTCAGAGTTGCATTCACATAACCTTCAAGGTATCTCATAATCTTATATTTTTAAAATTAAACTATTTTTATCTTTGCATTGGCAGAAATTAAACCTTCAAATGACCTTCTTTACTGGAAAGAGCTAATCTTTGAATTTTTTTTCTTGAATACAGGCAGAATCCATAGTCTGATGAATCTGAAAAGATCTTTCCCAAGTCCTTAACTCGGTTAAATTTTATATACATTGGAAAGTACAATATAAAAAGTGGGTTTGAGCCTTTTTCATTCAATAAAGGCAAATAGTTTTTACAAAGAGTTTTCACATATAGGGATAAGATTCCTATAAATCTCTATTCATTCTCAAAATCAATGCCTCTGTTGGATACATTTCTTATGAAAGCTAAAATATCATTCAAGTATCCTCGTATCTATTAGCACTATTATGGATCATATAGGCTTTCACTTGTAATTCATTTGTCCTTTGAGCCACCATATCAATTAACCTGTTCATTTGCTCTATTTTGTAGTGGAACATAGTGTTGTCTTGGAGCAGCGCATTATTGGCTACAATTAGTGACTTGTTATTTCTATTTAATATTTGAACTATCTTTTCGATCTGTTGGATTTGGTCTTTAGCCCTTTAAAGTTCTTCTCGTTCATTGCCAAGCTCAGCTATCTTCGTGTTCATCTAAACATCAAATCTACTAATGTGATCTTGCTATTCTTTCAACTTCTGTTTTAACTCATTCAACTCTCCCTCAGCTTCTAGATACTATTCTTTCAGCTTCTTCAATTCTTCCTTCTAGATTTCTAGCTCTGATTGGACTATGGTGACCCGTTCTCTTAGAGTGTTTGCTATATCCTAAATTCAGTATCATTTGAAAGTTAACATTCATATCAATAACTTTCATGAAGAAACCTTCTTCAGATACCATTGTTTCTAAGTTCTAATTTAGTTAAAAAATCATGTAGCAAAATTGTCTAAGAATTTTAGCTTTATAGATAGCATAATTTTGATAAAAAAAAAAAACTAGATATTCTCATGCATCATATAATCATTTAAGTTACTTTTTCATATGATTTCTCAACACAATTCTTCAATTTTTATTCAATTTTGACTAAAACTCACTAAATAAACAAAGAGTTTTCTTTTCAAGTTCTATGCATATTAAGTCTAATTCCTTCACTTTTCATACTCTTCTTTTATTTCCAATTTTCACTAAACCAAACATTTTTTTTCCTAATTAACACCTTATCCATTTATTTATTACCTTTACTATCATAATTCTACTTAATTTACATGGCAATCAATTCAAACTAACCCAAGCTCTTTTTCTTATATCTAGGCTGAAACATAACCACTTTCCTTATGTTCCTTTTTAATTACTTCTCCATAAAAATTCAATACAAGCAACCATATTATACATAAAGAACATATTAATTTGTTAATAAAATCCAAACTTATGTTTTCTTCCTCCCTCCATTGTTAGTCGAATATGCCTATAAAGGCAAGTGTAATTTTTCTTTTGAATTTCTTCCTAATCTTTCATTAATAAATCATGTTATACTTTATGTAACTCAATTTAATCCATTCTCTTCACAATTAAATCAATCATGTCCATCATGAATTTATTTGTTTAAGTCTATATGCCCTACCTAAGGAAACATGATTTTTCTTTAAGCTTTCATATAATAGATCTCATACCCACTCATTAAATTCATCATACTACACATTTAAACACAAATTTCTTGCTAATTAAATTAACAAATTCAAACTCTCCCTTCATAGGTGTGGTTGAAACTTCCCATATCAAGAGCACACATATTCCTTCAAATTTTCTTCCAAATACTACTTGACCCAACCCCTTTTCATGCCAAAAAACATATTTCTAGAATAAATATTCTATTCAAACATCTCTACATGCAAACTCAAATTCCATATTGCATTTCATCACACAAATCATCTCAATTCTACCAAGATTTTAAGTCAAGCTTTAGGCTAGAATTCTTACCACTTAATCTCTAGAAATCAAGAAGAAATAAACAAGAAAATCAAGCTTTTCCTTCACCTCCTCTTCTTCCATTTAACTTGTAAGACCCTTGCTTGAATCTTGTAATGATCCTCTTCAAACTTGTTTTTGTGTAAGATTTTCACTTACCCACATTTTAATGCACTAAATCTTACCTTACCCAAGTGTTTTCTCTTTATTTTCTTTAAAAATCAGATATAGTGACTTCTTTTGCCATTAGAAATGTTCAATTGTTGTTATATAAAGGGAGGGGGAGGGTATGTTTTATTTATTTACAAAATAGCCCTCACTTATACCTTTTTAAATTTTTGTTCACATAAACTACCCGACTACTGCTTAAATTGCAACCCCTTCTCGAAGTCAGATTAATCTAAAATTTTAAACCAATGTAGGGTAATAATATGTCAAGAGACCTCTTGTATAATTTCAGCTCAATCCAACTATCAAATTAAAAGTTAAGTGTGATAGAATAGAATTAGTCAGTAGGTGGTTTTATACTAAAAATTTAAATTTTCTTGTTCCATCATTACGTCAATATCATCAATTATCCCAATAAATTCCTAACAACATTTACTTATTTCGAACTATACTTATTTGTCTTTCTCACCATTTATTTTATTTATGATTTTTTTATCGTTTCATATTAACATTACCATTTATTTTTACTGGTGCTCACATTATGTTTTTCTTTTATGTAAGTGCTTACATGGTTGCATATCAGGAATTGATGAATCAACCCAAAAACATGAGTTGTGATTTGGGAAGGATTATGATTTAATCACCAAGTACGGTCTATAGATCTAATATCATTTAGATGATTTCACAAAAGAAATTAAAGGCATGGAATGAGTAAATTTAAACATATGAGTTAAGTTATATTATTGATGAATAAATGAATATAAGGATCATCAACGTGAAGTGTGTGCTAGAATAATAAATGGTTGGAGAAGAGTTAATAGTGATAAGCTAAGAAATAGATAATATGGTCTAGGAAAGGCCAATAGAGAATGCAAGGAGTTGTGTATTTAATGATAGCAATAATGGAATTAGTTGCAATGAATTGCAAAATGTTAAAATTTATTGCATAGTACTAAATTGCTTCTATAAATTACATTGATAGCTAATTCAATATGTGTGTGTGTGTGTGTGTTTCATGCCCTTACCATTTGCCATAACAACAATAATGGTGTAACTACTTTCTTTTGTTATAGCTAGCCAGACTTTATTGCCATCATCTTTTGTTATGTATGTAGAATGTTGTCTTCCTTTATATACTTTTGGGATTGTAATTAATGAATGTATACTTGTAATAGATTTGGACTATTTGTACATAAATCTATAATTATAATAGCTTAGATTTAATTATGCATGCATCATATATATTAGATCTAATATAAAACTTATTATTGCATTGGATGATTAAATCATAGAAATTATATGGATGTAATGAAGTATGGGTCAAGTTATGCTAGGTTACCTATGGAATTGTTAGATGGATTGTGTTACATGGTGATGAGAAATTGTGGTTATAATGTTGAGTTTTTGCAGGATTAGTGCTCGAACTAAGTTTTGGATAGGAACTCGTATAGAAAAAACTCCACATAAATTTTATTGAATCGGACAAATTATTCATTTAACTAAATAAATCGTTACTAATATGAAAGAGGACTTAGGAAAAATGATAGGGATATTTCCTAAGAAAGAAAATGAAAAGATGTTTACTAAATAGATAATCCAATATATAAATGTACGTAATCTCACTAAGAAAAGATAAATATCGTTGATATTTTATCTTGCCAATGTATAATATAAACAATGGAAGTAAATCATCCTAAATGAAAAGTCAAAGAAAAGAAAATCATCATTTTAAGGGTTCACAAAAGAAAGAAAAGATTTTATTATGAATACACTATGATTATGAGTAAATTGCAAGTGAGAAATATATTCAGAGATGTACAAAAAAGGGCTTTAAAAAAATGGCTCTATTTTTCATAAAAGTGGTTTGATTTTATGTTATAAAAATGCTTGTAAATGTATGAGAGTCATAAATTCCCTTCAAACATTCATCATCTTCCCTCATCTTCCAATATTTTTATGTTAATTAAAGATCAAAATAATGAAAACAAGCGAAAAAGGAAGGAAATTCTTTGCATGTATCTATATGACCACAAGGTTGACCTACAATTCAATCATTGTTTTCTTTTTCCCAATCAAGCTTATGTTTTGTTTATTTGCTTTTGCTTTGTTCCATTCAAGCCAGGCCTTGCGTTTGTCAATTCTAACCTGTTTAGTAGATGGTGGTATTGGAGTTGCCCTAAATGCAATAAAAAGCTGGGTGGGATTGAGAAGGAGCCAATTTACAAGGACCGTGATGCGATTATTGATTTGTCTGTTCCTTGGTTAGCTAACTCTTTTAAACCCTTTAATTTGTGTTTTCACTTCACTTAAATGTTTTACCTTCTTTGTTGTTTATTTGACTATTGTAACATTGACTAGTTTTAGTTTTTAAGACTTTGTGATTTGGATTTGTGGATTCTACTGCTTTGTTGATTTGTTGTAACATATTTCTTTTCTTAACAGCATTGATGTAGCAACGTCGTTGTACTTTCTTAATTGCTTATTTTTCACTTCTTTATGTTTAACCTAGAACCACATTGCTCTTTTCTTGGAACTACAAACTACTTTTTCTATTTATTTTCCTCCCATAGAATAACTTTCTGAGCTGTCATTCCTTTCGATAAATAGTCCTATGGTGATTCTTATAAAAGAACATATTTTTTGTCAAATGCTGATGCGTAATTCTAGGTTGCAACTATATCTTTGCTTTTTAGCATGTTTATAGTGTTGTTTGTTTCTCTATTATTTGCTAGAAAAATTGTCTTTCAAAAAATTTATCTCCATTTTAGATTCCATCCTACATATCCATGAGTGGCTCACTCATTTTTCCAACACTTTGCACTGTCACTGTTTTTCTCCCCCTCTTGTTTTAGCTCATGCACCATCTGCCTCGGTGTTGGACTTGTTTTCTTTCTAATTTTTTTAGATCTATGCATGCTATTGAATCTCTTTTCATCCTTTTAACTTTTCCTTACCTACCTGAACATTTTGGATGTGTTTGTGTGGCTTTCAAAGGGAATTAATGGCTTAAGCAACCCAAACTCTTAGAAAGCTTTTCCGTTCAGTCTCCCTAACTAAATAGATTAATGGATTGATGAATATAGAGAAAAGGAGCTAATAAATTAGTTAATTGTTCTAGATTTACAGGTCATCTATGCTATATATTTAAGAATTCTACTTTTCTTTTTAATAAAGGAACCTTAACAGATAGGTCTTACCTAAATGCAGTGACGTTCTCTTTTAAACTAGATGGACAACTCTCCATTGCTATTCTAAATTCCAATGATTTCATATTTAAAACTTTAGTTATGTCAAGTGCACTACATTGTTGCCTAATTAATTCAATTGTTAAAACATATGGTTAACTTCTCTCAAATATTTTTTTTGTTAGACATGCATATGTTGTTAAGACATAAGGTTGCCTTCTTAGACTTTAGGTCAATCCTCTTTTTGACTAGATGGACAACCCTTTTCTGCTATTTTCTTACTACAATTGTAACATGTCTAAAGTTTTGGTGGTGTAGATTGCATTACCATGTCATCTAATTAATGAAATTGTTGAAACATAGGGTAATGCTCTCTTAGCCTTTTCATTGCCAACCATTCATGTATTGTTGCATCATATTATTAGCTTCTTATAAGTTTCTAGCTTTGTGATTTTTTTTTCATTTTAATTTTTCATAGCATGCTTGAGAAGATAGGCTTCTCAATTAGTCTTCTTAAAAAAAAAAAAAACCTCAGCTTAAGGATTCCTATCTTAGTTGCTTATGCTTTAAAGGTTGATATGTGATGTGCTCTTCACATAACTGCTTTTTTTTCATTTAGATGCATGCTTTTTTGTAGCATATTTCTTGCATTTTATGTCAAAAAAGCATGATTGCAAGGAATCTATCACTCAACAAATCATGGGAAGATAGGTCTTTTCTTTTTACATAATTACTACTTGCGCACTGTCAACTTATATTTACGATATTTGTTCAGAACTTCTTTCTCCACCTTATTCTTTTGTACAACACATTCCTACCATTTTTTTAATCAATCTAGAACTAACAACTGAAGAAGAAGAATCTTAACATGACTTTCTCACCTTTTCGTTGTTCTTTTGATGAAAGATCAATAGCTTTTGAACTTCCACCATATTGGTCAGGATATTGATGTGAATCTCATGGATATAAAGATTTAAAAACCCATAGTTAGATCGATCATTACCAAGAAAGCTAAATTTATACTTGTGATTGAGCTTGACAAAACAATAACCTATATTGAAACACCAAGACTATAGAAACTGCACCCCCCCAATGCCTATAAAGAGATGTGAACAAGTAGAAGACGTCGTGAAGCTTGATTAATTCTTTGATAAGTCATAGTAGTTCAATGAAGAACCAAATTAAGAGAATTACCTCACATGTATAATAGATTATTCTGAAATCAAAGTCTATAAAAAAATCTAAATACAAGCTAAATAATTATATATATAATAGGTAAAAACATCCTAAACAAGTTTGAAAAAAATAACAAAAAAGTTATAAATAAAATAGAAAAAATAATTATAAATCAACTAGGAAACTAACACAATTCCTGCATAATAACTTTTGGAGCTTATCACATGGCCTTTCCAATGTCTAGCCACTATGAAATTTTAAATCTATATAAAATAAGGCCTTTAAAATTATATGAACAAATTTTAGCTTCATTCAACAGTTGGATAAAAAATTATACTTGTCAATGTAAGACTGTGCATTAAGAAATATAAGCGCAAAACATCTCTAGTGTCCTTAAATAATAAGGAAACCTCGTTAATGAGAAAATCTACAAAACAAAAGAAAACACAACTTATTGACATGGAAACCCTTGCTAAAATAATCTTAATTGTTATAATTTATATTGTCCTTGTAGAAAAGAAATCCTTACTACATAAGAAGTGCACAGATCATAAGGAAACAAATAGCAAAACTTGTACAACAACTTTTAGATAGTATCATAATGTCTTTTTTTAACTTTGATTAACCTAATAATAAAACTAGACCTCTCAAAACTTCTGATGAAATTTCAACTTGATCCAACAATGGAATTGAGAGTTATGCTTGTTAGAGTAAAACTACACATTAAAAAATATTAAGCCAAAAACCAAATTTAATTGCCCAACCCTTACATGGATCGTATCATTCCTCTTCTTTTCAAAAGGATTCATCATTGAATCACCAATTGAAACAACAGTAAGATTAAAAGCAACAGATGCACTCACTTCATTAACCTCTAATGTAAGTCTTTGGAGCTCTTTTTTGCTAATTTTTACCTCCAACGACGGTGTATTAATATAGCAGCTTCTCTATCTCATTTTGCATCCTTTTAGCATGCAACTTCTCTCTCTCATTTTGTATCCATCCACACTGATTTTAGAGGGAGACTAAGATTATTGTTTGAATAATGTGTAAATGTATGTTCATATGGTTTTATTAGTATAAGAAATTATTATTGGGATAGGTGTTTAAATAAGGATGTGTGAATTTCGTGTTGTGAATGTGTTTTAGGAAAGTAGTGGAATATGAAAATTCATGATATTGAGTAATTATAAACCAATTTAACAGTATTAGGAAGGAAAATTAAAGTAGCATTGTTAGTAAAAAGTATAAATGAACATGATTGGTATATATAGTAATTGGGGATGTGTTTGAAATATATGAGTAAGCATGATTTATGTGTATAAAAGTGAAGATTTTATTTGAATTGTATAAATGATAGTTAGATTGGACTGTGTGTGTGTGGTATCACATGCTAAGTAAATGTGAAGGTTTAAAAAATAACATTTAGAGTAAGGTTGTGGTTATTGGTTAAAGGAAATTGTGTATTTGTACAAAGTCTTGTATTTTTAGTTTGTGAATTGTTAATTATTATGATTATAAAAATTAAAATAGAATTATTGGTTGAGTAATGATTGTCATGTGTGGAAGTTTAAAATTTTATAAACAGTAAGTAGAATTGTTGAATTGAATTGTTGTTGTGTCTTGGATATTTCACAATAGGACTAGAATATTTTGCGAAGTAAATGGATCATAACGGTGAAGTGTTATATATGAAAAATTAAATTGACTGCAATAGAAAAATTTAATATGATAAATGAAAATAAACCATAATGAATGGTGAGAATTTAATTAAATTGACTGCAATGGTAGAATTTAATATGAAAATTTTGATTTGGTCACAACAACGACCCTAGATAAAAGAAATATATAAAATGGAAAAAATTAATTGACAATGTCAAAATTAGCATAAGAACTTCTTAAGATGGGACAATATTTGAATATGCCAAGATAATGGACATAAGGGATATTTGAGACTTGAAATTACATACAGCCAAAATTTTGGTTATAATGTTATAAATGAATA
>Ga0325414_1004228_pt1 | contig 15000 bp, 6 predicted proteins | sample PopdelMetagenome_8_FD_206183 | JGI IMG/M metagenome (GOLD analysis project Ga0325414, IMG submission 206183) | Populus deltoides microbial communities from Bellville, Georgia, United States - Leaf-PdKOR-R3 | ecosystem: Host-associated > Plants > Phyllosphere > Phylloplane/Leaf | place: USA...
AATAATGTGTTGAACTTCCAATTTAATATTCAAAGTATAGAGCTTTGAATGTATTTGTGAAGAACGTGATCATTTCTTTCTTCACTAAAGAAGGATGAACTAAGCAACCATTTCACGCTGCCTCTAGGCATACTCTCTAATGGATTCCTTATGTCCTTTCTCCATATGTTTGCAAATTGAAATGGTATGAGGCCACATTTATATTGAACTTGTAAATACTTTATAAAAGCATATACTAAATCCTTCCATTTCTAAATCTTGGTATTTTCCTAATACATGTACCAACATTGTGTTGTGCTTTTTAAGCTCTCATGAAAAAAATGGATCAAAAGCTTCTTGTCATGGACTTCTTTAGTTATTTTACTACAATATACATTATACTTAATAAAATCAGGAACCTTAAACAACATTAGGCATGAGACACATTTTGATTGCCTTTACTAGGTCATAAAAGTTTATGCTTTATATCGCTCAAAGCCATTCTTCTATTACAGATAACTTTTCACAGTCAAGTTCTTTTACCATCTTGACCCTTTGAGTTTCTTCAGTGGTGAGGTCAATAGTTTGAGTAATCTAAGCTTGTGGTTCTTGTGGCAAGGTCATGAATGGAAAATACATTGTGAATTAGGACTCAGTAGAAGCATTTGGTGCCCTCTAGTTTGGCACTACAAAAGTAAATGGCATTTATGGCATCAACCAAACATTAGGGTGAAGTGACATTTTTGTTTGAGTTTGTATCCGATTAGATCTCCATTTCTTTCATGGTATAGCTTATATTGCTTCCTCAAGTAGGCTAGTGAGCCTAATAATCTCTCCTTTTAGACTTTCTATCATGTTTTGGTTGCTTTGTTATAATTGTGATATCTCTTTGTTTTCAAATATCAATATTGCCTCCAACATTTATGCCACCTTATAGTCTTACTTCTTTTTGTCTTCTATCATGCTTTTGAGTCTTGTTCGAAGTTCATTAAAAATATGTTTTTGTTGCTGGAATTGAGTAAATAAATCATCTCCTTTTCTTTTTAGATTGATAAGCGCATACTATTGAACTACAAGATTAGGCTATAATTTTCTCTTTTTAGCACTCAGCTCCTTCAACTCTTAGTTTAGGCCTGAATCGTAAGACTCTTATTGTTCTCGAATCTCTTTATGAATATATTCTAAGGTTTGAGCCATCAATCTATATAACCTTTAAAAGGTGGGACTCGGTACCCTATTCACCTAACTTTTTTTTTTTTCATATTGGATACCCAAGAGTAACTTTTTCATCAACTCTTCTAGAAGTTGTGACCACATTAAAGCATTTATAAGCTAAGCCACACCAGTGGTTATTAGAATGAATTGTTTGAATTCAAACTATCGTAAAACCATGTTAGGGCAATAATTGATACAAAATCAAGCTCCCATCAATAAGATCATGGATAATCACCTAGTATGCAAGATAGGATTGAAAATAGGCATATCATATTCTCTAATGAGATTGAAATTTTCTCATGCTTAAAAACATCAACTCCTAAGTAGTCTCTCCTAACTCTTTTAGTGGATGCTTAAAACATTTCTCTAATTTTGGGTATAAATTGGACTCGGTACCCTATTCACCTAACTTTTTTTTTTTTCATATTGGATACCCAAGAGTAACTTTTTCATCAACTCTTCTAGAAGTTGTGACCACATTAAAGCATTTATAAGCTAAGCCACACCAGTGGTTATTAGAATGAATTGTTTGAATTCAAACTATCGTAAAACCATGTTAGGGCAATAATTGATACAAAATCAAGCTCCCATCAATAAGATCATGGATAATCACCTAGTATGCAAGATAGGATTGAAAATAGGCATATCATATTCTCTAATGAGATTGAAATTTTCTCATGCTTAAAAACATCAACTCCTAAGTAGTCTCTCCTAACTCTTTTAGTGGATGCTTAAAAAATTTCTCTAATTTTGGGTATAAATTTCACGGTGTTCCAAATAAAGCCAATATCTTGTTTTACCATTCGACTTGTTATCTATACAAACAACAATTGCAAGCAACATCATAAACAAACCTTTCTCACTTTTGAGTCAATATTGTCATTACTAGAATTATTTTAAGAGTAAACACACTTTTGAATACATTGATGACCTCAAAGTCAATCATTCATTTTACTAATAGCAAAAGCATTAATCCATATATGCCTAAAGCCAAAATCTTTAAACGAGTTTCATTTCTTCATCATGCAATCTTCATACTAAAATAAATGAATATGGGTTATTCATTTTCATTTTCAATTTCATTTTGAATACGGGTTCCAATGTGTTCAAGAACTAACCATGCCTGAAACCTTATTTGGCCATTGTTCCTTCACCATATAACGATTTATGTTTGTCAACTAGGCATTATTTGATAGAGCTTGTTCTCTTGGTGTATAGAAGTAAAAAGTAAACAATCATACTCTTTGAGAGTGGGGGTCGAGTCAATAGTATAAAAGGTGAACATTCTGTATTCTAAGTTGTAAAACCCTACCATAGCTCAGAAATATGAGGGTTGTACCCAGATTTTAAGCACCTAAGAGATGTATCCATATTGAAGTCAATATAATCTTGTAGGGGTAACAACTCCCAACAATTCAATAATTAACTAACATCATACATTTTATATTCAAGCTTCACTTGTTTTGGTAATTTATACTCAAATCATGATGGTAGGCAACCCCCTATCATATTGGCCTTTCTTTGATCTAGTTTTCATATCCTCAATGGTTATCTTAATATGTTCCGACATCTCTCACTCCTTGTAATGATCAATGTGAAAATATTAGTATCACTATAAGTATTATGGAATATGATATTTTATGATATGATCTATGTCCTATTAAGAGTCAACCTTAATGGATAAAATCTTGCTTATGTAAGGTTTGATTCAGCTAGTCTATCCCTAAAGCTTTTTTAGATTCCTAGATAGTTTGAATTATTATTGGGGTAACTTGACCTTTTAAACTTATACAACGTGGGTAAAGGAGTAACTCTACAATAGCTTCATGCATAGGGTAAGTTTTAATTTGAGTGGAAGTCCAAGTGAGCTTCAATAGAAATACATCACATTCACCACTTAAATCTCACTATGTAGTCCCAAAAAAGAAAGATCTCAGGTCTACAACTTTTGTTGGTTTTTATAAAGTGTGTGAAAACTCGAAAAATAATATGTATGTATATTCAATCCACACTAAAATAAACATAATAAATATTAAAAACATTAAAAAAACATAAATATAAGCTTAAACTTGATTTTCCTAGTGGAGTTGTCATATTATTGCACTTGACATGAAATGAGTCCTCTAAAATTACAGGGAATATAGGAAAATGGAGTAGTTACCTAGTTTTTAAAGAGATTAAGAATCCTAAATTATGAAATGGTTGCAGAGATATGAGTAAATGAATGATTATGTTTAAGAAAAGATAAAAATCACCCTTATTACATCATTTTCAAGGAAATGTTAATTTGGCATCAAATCGTGAATCAAGAGTCTCACTACTCAATGATTTTTTTACTTTATTTATTTATACATATTTCTTGACCTTTGTATATCATTTTCATTTTCATTTTCATTATTATTATTATTATTATTATTATTTACAAAGAAGAAAAACATTGAATAGATTACTAGTCTTGACCCACATTAGTCAATACACTAAGGAGACTGGTGTTGACATATTATTGAGCTCATTTTTTGCTTAAAAAATCACGTAGTCTATGTTAGTCCCTAAAACTATAAGACACGTTGATCCTAATTTTTAAAATTCAAGTTTTCAAAACATGATGCTAACTTCATGACATCATATTGAGTTATTATTGAACTCATTTTAAGATTTTTTTTCTTAAAAAAATACACAAGGCCTACGTCAATCCATAAAAACTAAAAGATACCTTGACCTAACTATTTAAACCCAATCAAAGATATGATGATAACTTAATGAAAACTAGTTAATGTTGTTTTTGTTATTTTTTGAAAATAAATATTTACACACATATACATATGTAAAAAGAAAAAAAAAACATAGTTTTATGAAATGACAATAACATTACCATGAAGCAAATAAAGCAATAACAAAATAAAAATGAAATAACAAAGTACATTAGTGAATAGTAACCTACTACTAGGAATGAATATTTACATGCATATGCATACATAAAAAAGCAAGGGAAGAGATAATGTGAAGGCTATTGGTGACAGAGACGGTGGTGTGCCGATGATGGAAGGTTTTTTAGGTGGTTTTCTCTCTTTAGCTTTGGGTTTTTCACTCGCTATGGTTTTCTTCTAATTATTCTCTTATTTTTTTCATCTTCTTTTTCTTTCTCTTGTTTTCTTCTTTCTCATCTACAACTTTCTTGTTCAAACTAACTTTCTAGATCAAAAGCTCTCTTTATACTCTCTGTTTTTGGGTTTAAGCTTTTATCTCTTCATTTTCTTTCTCTTTTCTTCTTCATTCTCCTCTAATACCCTCTTGGCTTAAACTACCTCATTTTTAACTCATAAATCTCTTTCTTCTTCTCTCACTATCTCTTAGTATTTTCTCCCTCAACTTTATTCTTTTTGTTTCTTACATCTCTCCTTTATTTATAGGAAATGATGAAGCTTTTGGAACCCTTCTTGGTGGCTTGATCATGACCATTAAATCATTTAGGTTAATATCTGTCCTCTACCATGGTTTTACATTTTAGCCAAGCATGCTTGTTGTTATGATGTGCGCGATGCCGAATGGAGGTGCTGCCTCCTAGAAATGAAAGAGTTTTGAGTTTAATAATAAAGTTATGATTATATGGTTCAGAGTCGTCACCTAATATTATGATCACTAGAAAATAGTTGTGTAAGGAAAAGACGCATCACCCACAATACACCCTACCTAAGGTAAGCTACATTGTTGATTGATTGTTTTTCTAGGTCATGTTTCTATTCGTTGGTCTCATCTAAGGTTCAAAGTACATCTCCCTTCGTGAGGAAGTCTCTAACTTATTGGTTAAATCCTAATCGTTCTAAGGTCCGTATTTAACATTGCATTTATTTCATATTTTGTATCTTTAATACATGAGGGTATACTTTACAATGTAATTTTATACCCCTAAATATTCTGAATAAAAACCTAATTGTTGTAAGATTTTTGGTATTTTGGCCAAACCCTAATGGACAATTATAAACTAGTTACAATATCCATTTTGTATTTTTAAAACATGATAAAAATTTAATTTTTTCATTTTTGGAAATATACATGAAAAAAGACTTTAAGATTTGGCCGTTTGCACAAAAACAAAACATATTTTTGGATTTTTTAAAACAAGGAATATTTTGGACTTTTTGGCAAGCATTGTTCCATACCTCCAGATTTTTCTTTCTACATAAATGAAAAATTAGCTCGCACATTACTGTCAGTTGAGATATAAATCGAGTTATATAGGTCAAACGTCCAATGAAACTTTTTACTTCTTTCTATGTTTTAGGTGCCGCCATATCTTGGATAACCTTTACTTTATCTTGATCAACTTATATTCCTCGACTGCTTACTACAAAACCCAATAGCTTTCCAACTCTTACCCCAAATAAGCATTTTACAGGATTCAATCTTAATTGGTATTTTCGCAGCCTCTCATATAATTTCCTAAATACTTACACGTGATCTTCTTCTTTCTTTGATTTGGCAAGTATATCATCTATATAGGCATCCACTTCTGGGTGTACCATGCCATAAAACAAAGTGACCATTGCTATTTGATATGTGGCACCGACATTCTTTAATTCGAACGACATCACTTTATAGCATAAAATTCCTCATGACATGACAAAGATAGTTTTCTCTGTCTTCTTCTTCCATTCTAATCTAATTATAACATGAGAACTCATCCATGAACGAATATGTGGCACTCTTCGTAACATTATCAATCAAGACGTCTATATGAGGTGGAGGAAAGTCATCCTTCGGGCTTGTTTTGTTCAAGTCTCTATAATCCACACACACTATGATCTTGCCATATTTTTTGGGAAACTATAACCATATTAGCCACCCATTAAGACTAGTAGACCATATCCAGAAATCTTGTATCCCATTATTTTTGTATCTTTGTGTTTACTGTAAGCAACATATTTAAACATATTAGTCTAGTCTTCTGTTTAACTGGCTTACTATCTTCTACCAAAGAAATCCTATATACCACTATGTTAGTGTCTAAACCAGGCATATTCGTATAAGTCCAGGCAAAAACATCTGCATAATAATATAACAGAGAGGTTAGCCTATCTCTTTCCTTGGTTGTAATAAGGGTGCTAATCTTCAATTCTTTCTTTTTATATTAAGTTTCTAAATTTATAATTTCTAGCTTTTCACTAGCAGGTTTCTAAGTGTTCTCAGACTTTTCCACTAACCTAGTAAACTCTTTCATGTCCTCTTCTTTCCGATCTTCATTACGCATTTCAATAGTATTATCAAAGTTTGGCCAGTTATTCTTAGTGTGATGGGTTTGTGAATTGATGGAACTTTTAAGATTTCTGAAAGTGTAAGATGTGCTCATGTAAGTGTGTTATTTGCATGAAACAAAAAAAAAAAGACAGTAAACACAAGAAAATGCATGATCTCGTCAAAATACAAAAGGTTCATTTGACATAGAAAGTCTTGTGATATTATGAACCAAATTACCATCAAGACTAAAACAAGTAAGAGCAACATATTAAAACAAGATAACAAAAAATAAAGGTAAGTCAAAACACTCTTGCAAACATAATCAAACAAAAGCAATTTCTTTTTGAACATAATAGGAGCAGACTTTATTTTGAAACAAAGTGAATTTTAAGGAATAACCCAAAATTGGGTTATGACACATTGGATTATACAAATCTACTCCCTCAATAGCCCTTATTCATTAGCGAATGCATTTACAACTGCAGGGGTTGGTGTTGGTATTATCGATTGTACAAATGCTGCATTAAATTAGGGATCTTAACCCTATTCACCCATCCTCTCTTGAAGCTGAGTTGTTGCTTGAGTTTGAATAAAAAGTGATGGGTCGATTAGAAAGGCCTCCACCAGAGGCATTTATAGGCACTTGCTCGAGTAAGTTAGTGATGCGAGCCATTCTAACCTTTAGAGAATCGAATTCATCTTGGAAATGAGCATCATGGTGAGTGCGCTCTTCATCTTTTATATTTCTATATCGGAGTCAGGTGTTATAGATTTTATGAATATGAGCTCTTTAGGAACCTATATTTCAACTTGAAATGTATTCATGCCAATTAAAAATGAATTTATATATGCTTATGAAAGCAAATGTATGTACATACACAATGGGTATGGGTTAACCCGTTCAAAGAGCTAATCCATGATTTTCTTATTAAGCACGAGTAGAATCCATAATCTAATAGATTTAAGAAGGTTTTTCCCGAGTCCTTAAATCAGTTGAATCTCATACACATTAGAAAGTACCATAAAAAATGGGTTTGAGCCATTTTCATTCATCAAAAGCAAGTAGTTCATACAAGGAGATTTCTTATGTCTCTACTCATTCTCAAATGTCACCCCTCAATTGGCTACATTTTTTATAAAAGTTGAAATATCATACTTATGAACATTGTTGTTGATCATGGTGGCTTTTACTCGCAAAAATGCCTTTCGAACCACTATATAAATCAGTCTATTAGTTTGTCCAATCTTGTAGTGTAACAAGGTGTTATCTTGAAGCAATCTACCATTGCTTGTGACTAGTGATTTGTTATTCCTATCCAACATTTGAACTATTTTCTCTAACTGCTGGATCTAGTTCCTAGCCCTTTGAAGTTCTTCCCTCCTGATATCGAACTCAACTATCTTTGTATTTAGTTGTACATCAAAGTTGTCTATGTGGTCCTGCTACTCCTCGAATTGCTTTTTCATTTTCTTCACCTCTTCTTCCTGAAACTCCAGTTTAGACTGGATTGTAGAGACCTGGTCTTCAAGGTATTTGCTTTATTATTGTATTCCCTTATATTTAAGTCACTACCCTTCTTGCTTCTCTATCATCATCAACTTAGGCCTTGTATTAAGCTCTTAAGCTTCTTTCTTCTTCAATAATGAGATTAGCCAATTTGTTCTTTTCTTTTTTAGCTTTTAATGTCATTTTATTGTAATCCCTCTTTTTTTTTTTCAAAGAAGCTTTAGAATCTTGTTAGCGCATCTACTACCTTTAAAGGTCTTTTTCAGAGTCACCAAATCTTTTTTCAACATCACGTGCTTGTTTACAAGGTCATCATACTTGGCCATTCTTTCTTTCAACTGTTCCTAGATTCCATGCATAATTTCCTCAGGCTACTTATTTTTCCCTTAGTGGTTCTTTTCTTGCTCCGAATCTTGTGTTAATTCAACTATTTGCTCATCCTTTTCTCTCAACTATTGGTTCAGAAAGGGCTTTATTTTTTCTTCGTTCAAAAGTTGGTACTAAAACAAGCTGCCCATAATCACATCTGATGGTGTCTAGTTCAACTAAAGAATCAACCTCTTTGAACAAACCGGTATACTCGGCTAATCCTCAGCACCCCGGCATATACTGAATGCCTTCAAACTGCCTAGCTACTAACGAGGGTCAGTAACTAATATAACTAGCCAAACCAATCAGTGGGACCTATGGTTTATCAACACAACTCATAAAATAAGACGAACTGCCTCCCCAAGGGGCTTTCCACCTGAAATTACTCTGGTGGAGTGCTTGATATTGTTTTTTACCCATGCCTTCTCATCTAAGTTATTCCACTTATCGCTCTAAATCACCTTGAGGGGTCTCATGTTGAACCATCAAAATTTATTAAAAACTTCTTTCGGTCTCCAAGTGAATGATTATCCATATAAATAGTAGAGGAGCACAACATTACATAGCTCCCTTTCCATGCAATCTATAATGGTTGAGGAATAAGAGAGTTTCAGATAAGAAAACTAATATGGGGTTATTCTTTTTTTGTTTATATTTAATGAAGGCATTGGCAGCTTCAATATTGATGATCCCAGTAGTTTTCGAAGAAAAACAACTAACCCAAAGATGGTGAAAACAACTACTTGTTATTTCTCTTCTCCTAGCTTTCCCTTATCTTCATATACTTTCAACTTATTCTCAACCAACTTCCACTTAAATCCTCATTTAGATGTCTTGTACTTATCAACTTGATCTATATGCAATAATTTTATGACCTCAGCAGTCGTGTTCTCGATTCTTTATTTAAAATATACTTTGTGAGGGTCATTTAGGAAGTTCAAAATCTAGACATACTCTTCAATGGTGGGGGTCATGTCAATATCCCCAAAGGTGAAACATATATAACCTGGATTCCAGAAATGCATTAAGGCCTTAACTATATAAATCTAAACTGGGATCCTTATTAGGTAGGCAATTCTCTCATACTTTCTCTCAAACAAGTCTCATTCATATACCCAAGACTGACACAAGCTTATTTATATTATCTATGGAGTAATGTGCTTTGGTCATGTGCGGTAGTTCCCCGACCTCAGTCCTTAGGCAATTCCCTTCAACTAATTGCATCATCTTGGATTTTTCCCCTTACTCAGAAAAAGTCATGGAAGTCATGGTCTTAGTTAAAAAAAACACCCCTCACAAAGTTCAGGATTTTAATTAGGTTTGCCCTAATGCAATATAAATTATTAAGGAGTTCATATCGTAAAGGTAGGTTCTAAGTTATTACATGAGGGGTAAGTTCACTACTTGGTCTCAAAAGGATCTATGATCTGTCCAGTGACCACCTTTCATGAAGTTAGTGCAGGGGTTTAGAAGGAATGGTTGTAGCACAGTGTGATTGCCATTATCGAGTAAATTTTGAGCTTATAGTTGGATGCTTCAGGAATCTAAACCCCAACTGAAAGTAATGAGGCAAACTGTTACTCCTCACTTAACCTAAAATTGAGTTTATTCAAAAATTAAAATACATGAAGATATTAATCCATACCCAATATATTAATGTATGAGCAGTATATAAAAATGCATACTAAAGCAATATATAAAAAAATTGCTAAGATTAAATTAAACACAACATATTTGATTAAATTTCTAACCGTTTTAATGTCTAGATTTAACATTGCATTTATTTTTTTTATTTTGTATATTTAATATTTGAGGGTATACTTTACAATGTAATTTTAAATCGTAACACTCTGAATAACAAACTAGTTGTGAGATTTTTTATTTTTTAGCCAAAACCTAATGAATAATCATAAATTTGTTCCAATATCCATTTTGTATTTTTAAAACATGATAAAAATGCGATTTTGTTTTTTTAGGAAATATGCATGAAAAAACTTTAAGATTTAGCCGTATGCATGAAAACAAAATATGTTTTTATATTTTTTGAAATGAGGAATGTTTTTGGACTTTTTTGAAATTTCAGAGAAAAATTAGGTATTTTCAATGTTAGGTCCATATCTTATAGTGTACATCTACAACCCAATGTTGAATGAAATTCTTGAAGAATATTTTTTTTTTAGTTTATGGAATGAGGGAATTTTGTTTTGAATTTTTAATTTTTTTGAGAAAAAAATCAGGTATGTTTGATAATAAGTCCATATTTTACAGTGTAAATATACAACTCAATATTAAGTAAAAGTGTTGGAAAATCATGCGAGAGATTCATAAAAATTTTAAGAAGGTCTTTGAAATTTTTAGAATTTTTAAGGGGTTGTTTGGATAAATATGCAAATATAGACAATTTAAAGTTTAAAGGAAAAAAGGTTTAGGGTGTGTTTGTCAAACACACCTTTAGCCTAAAATCAAAGGCATTAAAAATGCTTTAAGGACGTGTTTGCCAAACACACTCTTAAGAGCCAAACAAGGGCTTATTGCTTAAAGAAAAACATGGTGGGCCAAACACCCTCTTATGGATGGGTTTGGGCTTGGCCTAGCCATATAGGTTTGCGCTTGGCCTAGCCACATGGTTGGGCCTGAGGCTCTAGCCCACGTGTAGGGTTGGGCTCGAACCTAACCTAAATTTTAGGCCAATTAACGGCCCTACAAGCCTCTTTTTTTTTATATGAAGTGGGATGGACCTAGCCCAGCTATACAAGCTGGGCTTGGATCCAGCCCAGCTTATATGGTCACTGGCCCAACCCAGTGACCATGTGGATTTTTTAACAAGCGGAACGTGAATTAATATTCAAGTTCTGCATGTTTTCCTTTCATGGCATACTAGTTATTATTGAAATAAGGAGAATAAAGGGTTCTTGTTTTGGTGTGGTGGTCGTACTCATTAGTGATGGCGGCTTACATTGGTGTTGTTAGAGGAGGTGCAACGGTGGAACAAAAAAAAAACAGAGAGATAGCAATCATAGGAGGTAATGGTGAAGATAATGATGGTTTATGGTGTTTTTCAGGTTATTTATTTGTCTAAAAGCTTGATTCTGTTCGGTTTAGGGGTTCTGGGTGGTTGGTTGATAGCTATGCAAGGTTTTTTCAGTTAGGTAGCTGAAAACAATGGTGTGTAAAGCCTAGTTTTTTTTGCTCCTTTTCCACGTAATTTCTCATTCTCTTTCGTATGAAATTTACTCTTATTTATAAGGGATGAAAAAAGGATATTTGATATTTATTGAGAATAAATCTTGGCCTTTGATTTAAACAATAAATATCTCAACCGTTGGCCAAAAGTCATCATCACATGCAATGAAATTGGGCTGTAAAGGATGATTGGGTTAATCTCTTTGAGGCGGCGCTGTAATGGCTATAGAAGCAACCAACCAACAAGAATCATGCTGGGGTGTAGTATGGTGTCGGGCCTTGAGAGTGATATCTTGTTTGTTATGTTTGGTGGAGAGGTGAGGTATTAAATGCCTTTGAAAAGTAGTCATCTTGGACAGCCTTTCAGGTACGAAATGTTGAAGATGATGAACAGTGTTAGACGACCTGTCGTTAAGCACTAGATTTGTTTTTTGGTTTTTTTACCTTTGTTGACAAAAACAACGTTTTTTTTAATCTAAAACTCATCGTTTTGATCAAAACACATTGTTTTATATAAATGAAACGACATTATTTTGGCATTTAGGGTTAATTTAGGTTTACAATCTCCTATTTCAATTTTAGCCTTCAATCTTCCAATTTATTTAATTAAGTCCTCAATTGAATTTTGATTCTGGGAATCAATTCAATTTCACCATTGTCAAATCTTAAAATGACCTTATGAGTTTAGCTCATTTTTTTAATTTGGTCATTGATCTTGAATATTTTCTATTTCGTCCTCGGTCAACCTGTAAACTTCTAATTTTTTTTAATTTCATCCCTAATTTTGCTCAATTGGGTCCCAAAATTCACTTTACTTTTGCAAAAAGATCCTTGAACTTTGAATTTCTTTAATTTGGACCTTAAATGACTCTCAAACTTTGATTTCCTTGCAATTTTAAGTATGATTTTGCTTAATGGAGTTTAAAAAAAAAATTAAATTTGGTCATTTGAAATTTCAATCTTCTTAATTAAGCCCAAATTAAGCTTCCAAACTTTTTTTCTTACCAATTGAGTCCCTAATAAAATTAATTTAACCATTTATGCGAGATGATAACTATAACTAGAATCTGGTATATTTTGATAACTATAACTATAACTCAACCAAAAATTTATCATGTGTCATTTTTATTTCATTGAAATAAATTACATGAAAAATAAATAAACCTCTATATATTTATTAGTCAATGAAATATTGACACATGAGATGAGATATTTAAAATATTTTATCATAAATATAGGATCACATAAAAAAAATCAAATAATAAAATAATACCATGTGACATTTGCAAAAGACTTGGGTGCCTCACTATAGATATAACTATAGGGCCTAATCATAGAAAAAAAAAATTATTTTAGGAAATACAAAATTTTCATCAAAACAAGCTATTCAAACAAGTATACTTTTTTAAAAGCTTTCAAGTCTTCTTCGTCTATACTTAAAGTCTACAAAGAATAAAGTTCTATTGGATCAAGTCTAAACACTTCATAATATTTTTTTAATAACTTTTTGAAGATAAATCAAATATATTCTTAAAATCATCAAGTCATCAAATCTCACTCTGCAATAAACACTTACATTTGTGTTATTGCAAAACACATATCTTGGTTTAATTTCAAAAATAAATTAAGTCGCCACAAATCAAATTTAATGAAAGAATAAGAAGATTGTTTATTCTTTTATAAAAATATTTTAAATAGAGATTATACATAGTTATATATTTTAATAAAATCAAATATTTATACACATATATTTGCTTAACTTCCAAGTACTCATAATTGTATATACAGAGAAATTTTAGGCCTAATACGATTAGAATAGACTAAACGAGTGTTTGATAATGCAATTTAACCCGCTTTTCAAATTGTTTTTTGTTTAAAAACATTAAATTGATGACTTTTTTAGTATGTTTTCAATGATTTTGAAGTGCTGATTTAAAAAATATATATTATTTTAATTAATTTTTTTTAAAAAAATATTATATATCACATTATCAAATACCTGTTTGAGTAACCTTGTATTGAACAACATGTTAGAGCATTATAAGGGTATTGAAGAATGTTGTAGCAGTTGTTTTTTTAAGTGTTGTTTTTTTTTAAAATACTTCGAAATGGTATTTTTTTTAATAAAGATTTATTGTTAATATCAACCAATGAAAGTAATATAAAAATATAAAAAAATTAATTTAAAAAAATAAAAAAAATCCAAATTTATGGGAAAACCGCGTTCACAAAATCTGCGGTGCGTCCTGGGTCTCTTTGTCGTGATGTGTCACGTGGGTGTGATCGTGGGACCTATTAATTAACCCGTCCACAAAAAAAAAAGTGAAGCAAAAACCGCTAAGTGGAGGCACGTGATTGTTATGTGACCTGTCGTTTTATGGGTCATAGAATAATGAAAGTATAATATAATATCTGTCATTTTCAAAATTTCAATAGGCAAGGCGAAGGGGTTTCTTTATGACGTGTCACTCTCACGTGTTTTGCTCGCGTGCCCCCCATGCTTTTGGCTTTGCCTGGTGTTAAACTGATGAAACGTTGCCCCACATTTAGCGGGACAAGTGTCGCAATCCACTGTGACAACCAAAGGTTGGGGTATTTGTTCTTTTCCGAATTCTTTTTTTTTTAGCACAGAGAGGTCCTCGACAGCGAAGAGCCACCTGGTGGTCCATTTGATGATACATGCTAATATGAAATAAATTATAATAATTTTAAAAATTATTTACTTTTTTATTTCTTTTAAAAATAAATTGGAAAAGGACATGAAACGGAGAAAAGGGATTAATTAATTAGTTTTTTAAATTAAAAGACGATTTAAAATTAATTTTTTTTTAATTTACTTAATTGGCCCTTAGATTTTCATTTTTTACCAAACATTACAAACATTAAAGTTCTTGTATTTTCAAACCATTAAGGATACTTAAATTTATTGATATAAAAAATTAATTCTCACAATCAAAAGTTTATTTATGTATATGATGTATTTTAATAAGTTAATCCAATGCTACTACTATATACTTTTTTAAACTATTTTTAATCTACAAATATATCTTAATGAAAAAATAAAAAAATAAATAATTTTCTTTTATTTTAGGAAATAATAAAGAAAAACATTAAAATTCAAATTTATGCAATGTTGGAGTTTTAAACTCAAACGGCTAGTTTTTTCTTTTGTCCTGCAGTTCAAGTATTTACTTTACTTTTCTAATTTTGAATAAGTCTTTGGGTTTGAATAAGTCTGTAACTTGTCGTGCAGATTTTCTTGCTGATTTTTAGTTAGTTTGTTGAGTATGGTAATGCCATGCAAATAGGAGTGTTAGTTTGAGAGTCCTCTGTTTCTGTTTCTATTTTTCACCTATATATAGGTGTTGTTTCTACGAACATTGAATTAATTCATTCAATAAGAATTATCTGTCTCTTCCACTTTGTTTTCTTGTTTTTCTTGTTTACTACATTTGGTATCAGAGCTTGTTACTGTCCAGTGTTCTTGTTTGGTCTAAGTTCTTACTTGTATT
>Ga0325414_1004229_pt1 | contig 15000 bp, 4 predicted proteins | sample PopdelMetagenome_8_FD_206183 | JGI IMG/M metagenome (GOLD analysis project Ga0325414, IMG submission 206183) | Populus deltoides microbial communities from Bellville, Georgia, United States - Leaf-PdKOR-R3 | ecosystem: Host-associated > Plants > Phyllosphere > Phylloplane/Leaf | place: USA...
TAGAGATTTTTATTATGAGCCAATATCTCATGTGATTAGTTTCTGGGTGGAAGAATTGCTCCATTATCCTCAATGGGGCAGACTGTTCATTTGTCTGTATGTATGCTAAATTATTTGTTTGTGATGTGTAAAGGATTTGTATGTTGGTGTTGGAAGATTCTGATTGGCAAACATTTGTTTTTGTTCTTTCCAGCATTGCTCTTTTACCTTTTAAAACCTGCCTACTTACTGTTGCGATTTGATGAATTCAACCTTTGATATCCCCCCCATCACACAGCTTCACATGTAGGGGAGTTTTGCAATGTGTTTGAAGATTGAAAAATAAAAAAACATTATTGATATATTTTTCTGAGTGAAAAGTATTTTAAAAAGTAATTGCAACCATATTTTTAAATACGTAATATAAAGATGAAAGTAGAATTCATTCCTACACTAACTTCACTGATTAAATTTTGAATTTATTTTTAAAAAGTTGTTAGTTCGAGTATTACAAATCTTATTAAAAGTTTATATAATCATTAATTATAGGATCTCGAGAAATTAGTTGATGTACGTATAAGCTGGTTCGAATATTTATTATTATAAAATAAAAATAAAAATAGAAATAGAAATAGAAATAGAAATAGAGGATTTTCAAATCGAAGAAGGAAAACAAGATATTATAACTTTAATAAGATGAAGTTGGTTCACATACCAAGCCGGTCTTATCTAAGCTCAAATTGCTAAAAAGAAAAACTTCTCATGAATAATCCACATCTGGTTGGCCTAAAACCTGAGAAAAAAAAAATTGATTTCATTTTACGAAAATTTATCAGAAAAGACCCTAATTGTTTTAAAAAAAAACCTTCTCCAGAAGGTGGTACATGCTATTGACCTGCATTTCCACGTGCATGTAAACTAATAATATCATTTGAACGAATATTTGACGTATTAAATACATTTTAACAAAAAAAAATTAATAAAAATCATAGTTTTTTATACAAATTGATCGAGCAATTAAGCTAAAGAATTGATAATGAGACTACTGCCCCTCCCAACAACAAATTCCCTTACATCTAAATCCAACAATAAAAATATTTTTTTACGAGATTTATTATTTATTTTGTTAATCTCACTTTTAATTTAGTTAATGATTTTAGAGAGTAAAAAATTTTATAATTTTAACAAAGTTTCACATCTATAGAAACTATACTCAAAATTTTATCCCGCTTTAAAAAACTTGTAAAGAATCACAACAATCAAAATCAACAAGTTCTTATCAAACTCAACAAATTCTCACGTATCATAATCACAAGTAGCTTCAGGAATGAAAAAAAATTACATGCAAAATAAATCTGAAATACTTCAATAATACAATATTCTAATTCTTGAAACCCTAAAATATATAAACATAACTCATCTATTTATCTACGTCGTCTACTTGATGATCTGGGCTTATTAATAGCACAACTAGATCCAGATACAGCACCTGCCTGAGTGGCCTCGTCATCTACCATGACAACATCAAGAGTTAATTTATCTCTAAAGATATCAAGTCCAGTGTGGCAAAAAATTAACCACTAGGACACATACATGTAACTTTTATTTTCTTTGTCAATATTACGAAGCACAGATATGGTCTCTTGACCTTCTCGTATCAAGAAACCAACCGAATATTAATAAAACACTCATGATAAATTAAAAGATCAATACATAAAACTCAATATTTATAAAATATATTAATTATAAAAGACTTGATTACTTACATGATTTTAAATCCGTTATGCATGTTGCTTGTACTGCATGTATCTAATTGGAGGAACCTCCTCAAGATCCGGAATAATGACCCGACGTGTGATACTCGTGTACCAAATCAAATACTCCTCATCTCTAATCACGGGATGCATCTCTCTAAATAACACGTTCCTCTGTGCATTCCATTGTGATACATAAGCTTTATGGCAGGTTAACCAGTCGTAATACCCCGATGAGTTATGGCCTGCAAAACATCACTCGTATCAATATCGACTAAAATGTGATATTTATAGCCAAATTATCGCATTACTTGATCTAGGTAATATAGCTCAATCATCTTAAAAAATATTTGCTAGACAACTGATGTCCACATATCCATCCCGCTAATGTAAACAACCAGAGCAACTGTTAGTCTTTCGTCCAAATAAGCATCCACATAACCCGTAGAATAGAAGTTTCTTAAATATTAAACAACAATAATTCGGTGAAGTTAATTTTTTTATTTAACAAATAGTTCAGAAAATACTTGGATAGCATGTTACCTATCTAACTCACTTTGATAAAATTCTAACACATATGTTGGGTTATTTTCAAATATTCTACCAGCACACCACCCAACATTATAAATACATGTAATTTTAATTGCATTTTTAAAAGTTACAATTAGACAATACAAATTTGCATTAACATTGCAAAATAACTTTGCAATACCAGCATCCTAGTAGAAGCTGTAATGTAACTATTATAGTCTGGATCATTGACAACAATCTCGGTATTTATAACCGACCAACATAAAAATGCCCACAAGACTATAACTATTATTAAATAAAAACAAGTTGATTATTTGTTGTTAAGGACAAATATTGAATGTTAATACTTATAATCAAAATTTTCAATTCATACCTGAAGAAGTAGCAAACATCTCTTAAACTATTTGACCTTCTTCATGTATGCCAGACATAGATGTTTGTACTAGCATACTAAGACATCAGATCTCCAGCTATATGTGAAGATGCCATCAAAGTCATCTAGAAGCATTAGATAAATTAATGGCACATATCTCACTATAAGACCCGTGAATAATACATTGTCAAACACAAGCAATATATATGCTCCAACATGCCTACACAATACATTAAAATTATCATAATAATTCACGCAAACTTAAAAAATAATCAACACATTTAAATATCATTCAAATCATAATTTAATTTGTATCTCCGCAAGATATCATCGTCAACATCATTTGGTGATGTCATAAATATCTTCTCAATCTATTTAAAACGTATGTTACCCCTTTTCAATTCAGAAGGAGAGGGTGTCAATCCAAATGATCGTTCATATAACACAATCCGATTACAAGCGTAAGTAGATGTGATTATCCGTTCATCAACAGGTAATCCAAGCAAAACCGCCACATCCTCCGATCGATGTTGAATGAGGACGTTCAACATATATAATACTTTTAATAATAATTAAATTAAATATATATTAAAATTAAATATGCTTACAATAATAGCGAATACATTATTCGATTGATGTCGATCCTCGCAAGATAGAAATGTTGGCGAGCCTAATAAGCATGGATTGTTACTAATGCTCTTCATGATCATAGTCATGGTCTCCTTGCTTAATATTTATTATACCCAGAAATATCATCATCAAATGAAGAAGCTCAACATGGGTAGACGATCAGCCATCTTGAGTGCGCGACAATCTAAGTAATAATATCTATAATTAATGTGCAATTAGATAAGTATAATATGCTTAAAAAAAATATAACAATATATCATATCATATCATATTTTGCATATAATTATATTGTCATGCATACATTTTCGATTAGAACATGTTTTTCTATTATAACCTGTGTCATTGCATATATCACACCTATAATGTGCATGACCTTCTTTTACATCCATCTCGTTGTGCAAACGAGTAGAAATTCATCGACCACACACTAACTTTCATCTAAATGAGTCTGCTTCAACTCAAGGTTCATTGTAATCACTCCATTCTATCTCGTCTGGTAATGGACAGAATGACATGTCATATGCTGATATGTAACTTTGAATCTCATAATGATCATTAACAAATTATGTGAAGAAGTCTAAGTGATTCTCGGCACAATATGCAAGAACATGTGAACATTAACATTAAAATGCATGTTATTTACCACATGTATATGTTCTATCATTCAAACTAATTGCATGTTTGACTTCTTTTACAACACCCAGTTTAATAGGGGTGTTGACCTAAAATACATGTTGCTCAGAGTTAAACAACATTGCAGTATGATCTCTTGATCTATCTCTACTCATTGTCAACTCAATCTGAATTATTAGGGGCCAAATTTTACCACATTGAATATAATCATTAGCTTCGCGTCTCTGCTTAACCCAATAACTATTACACCTGTAAAATGTTAATTGCACTAGAGCTGAAATAGACATTGCATAAGAATATTTCAGAACATGATTAAAAGATTCTAAAAGATTAGGTGTCATATTACCATACCGGTGACCTCCATCATAACATAAAGCCTATTTTTCCTTTGGTTCTCATTTAAACTATTCTTTATATGTTGGGTCCAACTTACACATTCTTTCATACCACAAATCAGATTTGCATCTTGAAGGCTCTTAACACATCTTCGTCAATTCTTTTTTCATAATTGGGTCTTTGAATTTATGATTGTAGTTGCTAACAAAATATCTGGCACAATACCGATGGTATTCTATAGGTCCACACCAAACTTCTTCTACACCATTCTTGATGCTTGCATGTCTATATGATATTATACAAATACTTATTTTATTATCAATAACGTATCTTTATATGCAAAGCAAAAACCATCTCCAATTAAAATAATTTTCTTCATCAATAATTACAAAAGCTGAAGGGAATAACTCATTATTTGCATCAAAAGCAACTGCAATCAATAACTTCTCATCATATCATCGATAAAAATATGTGTCATCAATATTGATGAGTGGTTTACAGTGTTTGAAACCTTTAATAGAAGATCCAAATGACTAAAAAACTCTTCAAAAAACCATTATATTATCATCAAGATTTTCTATGTGCATCCAATCAACAATTGTTCCAGGACTTAATTCATTTAATTGCCAATAACAACCTAGGTGATTTTTCAAAAGACTCCTCGTATGAACCAAAAAGATATTCAATCACCTTCTATTTTGCAACTTATATTTTGTCATATAAAATTTTATACTTGTAATGTAATTTTATTTCATCATGTATGCTTGCAACCATTATTGAAAACTTATTTATCACGATGGTTGATATAACATTAACAATAAAAATTACATCAAGCTGATGGTGGTCTTTTTTGACAAGGGTCGAAACAAATGTGTATTGTCTTTTTAACTTTATTACCTCAAATGAACTCAGCCTTTTATGATACCCCTATATAAATATCATTTACATTCAGGTGCCTGCACACATTGTAATTTGAACAAATGTAAAGTTCAACCATTAGATTTGGTATTGAACTGAATGTGTATTGCATGTCATCATTTAACTGCACTAATTAACTCATTTTTACTACTGAATATTTGTCTAACCTCCAAATTAGACCTTTCTGGTACGTATATGAATAAGTACCTAATCATTAGAAACAACAAAACTAAACCCAGAAGCATCTCCAAATTCACGAACAAGAGATATGATTTCATCATCAACATCATCATTACCATCATTATCATCAACATTCACCATCACATTCGAGTCTAACGTATCATCATCTTTATTGTCACTAGACTCGGAATAGTCAAATCTGTGTTAATCAACAAATGAATTATCAAATATAATATCATTTATCATTTAAAACAAATCATCCAAGAATAAAATATCTTTAGCTCTACTAATTGAATTTGAAGGACTAGCAGAAGTTAGGATGAGACACATAAATTTTGTTCGACTAACCATATACGATACCATCATATTCAAACCACTTTAGATGAAAGATCTAAAAGAATCAATCTTTGTCTTAAAACTATCATTACACACAACCAGTACAGGATAATACTGATGTTCACCAATCTGACACCTCAAAGTTATTTCAACATCAATTTCATTTTAGTTCCACCCAAGTCTATAACAAATGGTTTATTTCATTTAGGCATACGACATGCTTAAATTACTATTTAACAACAAATTGCTCTCGTTATTGTATGTGATATTATTGTTCACATCATGAACAATAATGTCATCGTAATTATATAAAATAAATATGTTATAAGAGATTTTATAAAAAGAAAAAACAATTTGAATTTTGGATTTTGGTTAATTGAACGTAATTTTAACTAAATTGCATTACCCCTACTCTAATTAGCAAACTTCATATCAAATTCAATCAAATTCCCAACAATACACACAAAATCCCTGATTCAACTTCTTAATATCAATTAAACGCAACACGTTATTAATTGAAATAATTAATTCAATTTATTTTGATGTTCAATTATATCAAATCAACCCTAATTTATGATAATCTTCACTAACTTAACATTAATTCAATAAATCTTAAATTCACCATACCCTAAATTCAATCTAAACATTTATTTCATTTCAACCAAACCAAACACAAATTCATAGCTAGGACAAAAAAAAAAAAATTAGGGTGGCTGTTGCAACAACAAAGGTAACTTAACACAAAATATCTAAGAATAAGCTCGATTTTTTATTGTTTTAAAGAAAAAATATAAGTGTTTAATAGGTTTTTTTTTTTTTTTTAGAGAAACTAAGAACATCGGTCAGTTTTTTGAGAGAGAGAGAGACAATGTCTATGTTCTTTGATCTAGAGTATAAATTTTAATGAATGCCGCATTTTATAAGGGCGACATCTTAAATTGTCGCGTTTCAAAAACATGAAATTTAACAATGTTATGCTTTCTAATAGACCTCTCATTGGAATGCCAAAAAGACAAGCCATCATGTATCCCATGGCAAAGATATTATCGTTTTTATTTTCTTTTCCTCTCTCCCTGTTTTTTTTTTTTTTTTTACTAGTTGCAATGGATAATAATAAGAATCAATTTCACTTGTAAAGCTCAAACCAATATCCTTAGGGGAATTGCTAATAAAGAGAATAAACCGAGGCACAGTTGTACAGAGTAAAAAAGAAGAAGCAAAAACCAGCTACGTCCCAACAACTAAACTCGAAGATCTAGCACATAACAAAGTAGTGAAAAGAGAATTTTGCAACAGGACTAAAAAACAGAAGTAAAAGAAATTCAGGGATACAGACACTACAGGATGTACATACCAACACCACATTACAACGCAGTAAAAGAGCTAGTCAAACCTACGGTATACAATTCAGCTGTATGAACCTCTGAACTAGACACGTACAAACTAAAATCCACTGTTTCATGGTCGAAAACTATCAAGACACCATAGATAAGATTCAAGTTCATCCCATCTCTAAAAACCTGTAGAAGGCTGAATCGGATGCAATTTAGTTGTGAGTGGCCTTTTCCCTACAAAACTTGCATCTCAAAGTTTTCTCCAATTGTTGGATTATCAATGAGAACACTCCTGTAAAAGAAAGCCCGAGAATTTAATATATCAGTAATGAAAATTTGAAAACAACAATCTTTTGCAGGAGTATTCTCATTGAGAATCCAATAATTTCAGGAAGCATTGACACGAGTTTTGCAAGAGAAAAGGCAAGTCTTGACTAAATTTTGTGTAATTCAACCATGCACGAGTCTGCAGAGATTTGATGAACTCGCACCTCATATGTTTCACTATTCATCTCAATAGGTTACTGCAATTGCGACTATAAAGATTGGATGCATAATGGTGAATGTTAGTTCTTATTTATCTAGTTCATAAGCCCCCAGGTACTAACTTTCACAATTAATCATCTTATATTAAAAATTTCATGGCAGTAACCTATCAAGAAACCATACATGTGGTACTGAGTTCATTGAATCTCTTATACATGGCTGAAACAGACCACATTCAGTTGAGAGTGGCCTTTTCTCTATAAAACTTATGTCTTGGAGTTTCCTCCAATTTCTGGATTATCAATTAGAATACTAGTGCAAAAACAACCCAAGAACTTAACATAAAGTAACACCAATTTAACAAAGTTTGAAAGTAGGATCTGAAGACTAATTTCTGTCGTAAATATCAAATTAGTGGGGTTAATCCTAGTATATTTGACAAAAAGACACAAAAGGAGTGGTAGCCTAAAACCTGGGACTGGGCCATCTCTATGCTGTAATGATGCTTTCAACAAAAGGGTGCCTGGGATCTGCTGAAACACCTGGCAGGAACACAAGGCAGTCAAATATAAATTCATTAATGTCTGTTCTATTCAAGCCAGGTAAGGAGTTGAGCATACCGAAATGCAAAAAGATAAGTTATTTGAAGGAGGGTGCAAATAACTCGAACTATGGGATGCCTCCAAAGGGTTGCAAGTGGCAGCTCCATTGGGATGCTTTGCCTCGTCCCTCAGGATTGCTTTGCACTGGTCATTTGAGGCAGTGATCTAGTGAAATGAGAAAGTACTGCATGTAAGGACACAGAAATATGATAGACAACATAGACAGAGAACTAAGTAACCCAAGAATCATGGTTCTTACATCAACAACAAATGAAGAGGCATTCAATTTGCAGGATGCACCCCCAAGGCAGAAAAAGGACTCAATAGATTGTAATACATGAAAGGCACTGAATTGCCGTTGAAGACCCTGCTAGGCAGTCAAAATCCACTTGAGATGCATTAGTACAAAACTAACAGATCACATGGTATTAGTATAAAATTTGGAAAGTCATGCTGCACTGATTTCTTTTGCAAGCTTGGATAAACAAGTATATCTGGTAGCCAATGCTGCCACTTTCTTCAGAAAATGGTCCATGCTGCCATCGCACAGCAATGATAGCACCAAAAGAGAAGGAAGGATTCTAGTGTTCAAACTCTAAAACTGTATAAGCAAAGGGACATATGCATCTGTATGCAAATTCATACAATGTGCGTGCATGCCTGGACAAGTTCAGACTTTAAGGGGGATAAGAACAACAAGTGTGGCTGACTGAGTATATGCCATGAGAAAGATCCATGCCTCCCTGTTGCTTCAGGTATAGTTGGAGTAATGAATAAATAATTTTAGGGACAAATTTACACGAGAGTTAAATTGAGAGGGACATATCCATACCTCAAGAGTGAAAGATAGGCTATTCTTCTGCACCAGAGGAGATATTATTTTCCTGACAGGAGGCACAAAAGACCAAGCAAGCCCCCACCGACATGTTTGACCTTGGACAAATTCAGTGGTCTTTACTATAGTGACTCCAACTTCCCGAAGCTTTGAGGTAAGGAATTTGAGGTTCACTTTCCTTCCAACCATTGAAGTAAACCACCTTCAAACAAAAGATAAGCATAAAGATCAATATTCCAGAACTGAGTACCCAGATGGCCAGACATGTTGAATATCAATAATAGCAAATGTGACAGGCGAGAAAAGTTACCAAAAGGACTCCTTCAACACTACACTATCTTCAATTATACGAGTGATAAAAGCCTTCTCTCCACCAGGGCAAACCATCTCCTCAGGAGTCCCACCACAAGAAGTTTTGGGATTCAGTCCTGCTTCCTCCATGGTCTCAAAAAATGGGGGATTACACATGCAGAAATCAAACTTCTCACCATCTCTGACTACACCAAGAAGTAAAGGTGGTCCAGAATACTTCTTATTCATATCCAATGGAGGATCAAAAGAAGATGAGGGCAAAAGCTCTGCCTCCTCGACCACAGTCGCATTTCCATCCATTTTATTTTCACAATTGACCGACTCTCCACAATTTGAATCTTCAATAGAAATGGCGCCTTGACAATCTGTGACCTTTCTGATTTCAATTAGTTCTGATATATGTTGATTACATTTAACATTTTTCTCTGCCCACTCTACTGCTACATCAGTCACATCTGCAACCAGAATCACCAACATATTATAAAACAAATTACGAGCAACACTGATCCATAAATGACCCAAAGAAAAGCTACCTGACCCGACAAAAGTCCATCCAAGAAGAGAGGCACCAAGTAGAGGGTAAATGCAGTTAGCTCCAGTGCCTATATCAAAACCTCTCACAATATCACCATTGTTGTTATTCTTTGGAATGATATCCGATGACAAAAGATCCTCGATCCAATGAATGTAGTTCGATCTATTTGGCACTGTAGGGCATAACTGGCCATCAGGAATCCACCTAGAATGTTCAATTGACAAAAGACATTTAATTTACAAAAACCCAACACATACAAGGAACCCCATAAACCCTAAAAAAAGAAACAACAATGCTACATAAACCGAACTACAACCAACCTCATAGACCAAACTAACCTTAAAAAACAACCATAACATTCACACACACACACACACACACACAAAAGACTAAGTCTTCATTACTCATTTACAGCAAAGTAACATAAAAATGCACCTAGAGAGTTTAACCCCCAGCTCCAAGCAATCTCATAGAGCAAAAACATATGAAAAAACAACATTAAAATTCACAAAAACGTTTCAATCTTTATAGCTAATTAATAAGAAAAGAACCTAAAGATTCTAACTTCCACAGTTTTCACTGCATGGATCTTGCTTACACTAAACAAAACATCGTTTATATAGTTAAAAGAGTCGAAATGATTGTTACCAGTTGAGGCCATGATCATGGAGAAGTAGGACCCGGGTGAGTTCTCGGGTCGAGTTGAAATCGGTCCAGTCAATTCGAGGTCGACCATCGCGAGAGTGAAAAACAAAAGGCTTGAGAGACGGGTAGAGAGAAGCTAAGACAGAAAAATCAGGTGGGTTATCGGAGTATTTGTTTTTGGGGTGGATGGTGGGTCGTTCGGGTCTCTTTCTCTTGTTTTTCTTGCTTGGCATTCTTTTTCTTCTTTTTGTTCTTTTGAATTCTAGAGAGCAGAGAGAATGGAAGCAGCAAAACCTGAACTATTTACAGAGAAAGGTGAGGAATACTTCTTCTCGTCGACGACGTGTCTTTTATGATGGACTGGATTGGTTCATCTTGGGCTTTGTGCGTTTGGGCTCTTGGTACATCTTGGGCAATTAGCCCTGCAAAATGAAAATTCATGGTCAGTCACCTTTTTTTGGTTTTTATTTTCTTTTTTTCTAAAATAATATTTTCAATATTTTTACATGCTAAATATTATATATTTTATATTTTATTATACCATTATTCTCCATTTTATATTTTATATTTTTTTTTCAGAATTTTGAAAAACAAAAGCAAGAAACGGAAAAGACCTAAATTACTTGTCTTTAGGGATGGGGTTTGGGTTATTAGACTATGCAGGGCTGGGCTAATTCTTCTTCCATAAACTGGGGTCCAGGGACTTAAGAGTTTTCTACATGGGCCTTAGGCCTTTTGGTTAAACGCACCCTCCACCCAGAAAGGAGTAGCTACTAGCTACTGCTGCTCTAGAAATCCAAGGATTCTTGTCAAATGAAAGTGATAGAAAAACTTTAATATTAAATAGCGATTATATTAAAAAAAATGTTATTGTAAATAGCATATATATTAAACAATTGTTAATGATAATGCTAGTTCTTCAATACACGGACGCTAATATGAATAATGATTGTGTTATCCCAACATAATTTTAGCCTAATTTCAACCCCAAATTTAACATAAAACAAAACTTAAATCACTACAAATTGAAGCAAAATAAATACAAAATTACAAATCTCAAACACGTGATTGAAAGTACGATATTTTAAAATCATTTTTATTTGTTAATTATAATCTCAAATTAATGCATGTTATTTTTAAACATTGTTTTTATTAATTATTCTTAAAGATAATTGATAATGGCAATAACAAAACATGATAATGTTTATTTTTTAACTTATAAAAGGATGATTTAAAATTTTAAATAACTTGTTCACTTGTTAATTAATAATTTTAAATCATGTTAATTTCAAATAAGTATGAAAATATATAATATATAAGATAATATTAAAATCAACATGATAATTAGCTAAAACAATATTACAAAAGTAATAAAAATAAAAATAACTCTAAACCAAAAAAATAATACAACATAATAATACATTCAAGCCTCTTTATATCTTCTGTTATGACAAATGGATAAGTCAACTTCATCAGTAGCACGACTTCCACCTATTTGTGTGGTCTCATCCTCTAAGACAATATTATTTAGGCTCAACATCTCTCCTAACATGTCAAGTATAATACGGCATGTCTCGAACCAAAAAAATACATAATAATAAGCAAGTCCTTCATCATAATCGAGATTATGAAGATCAGCGCAACACCTCGACTATCATGTAACAAATTCTCAACCTAATATAAAGTAAATAGGAATTTTTAATTCATAAAAAAAAACACTACGGTTTTGTCCAAGTCTATAAAAAAGTAATAAATACTCCCAATATTTTTGAACCTAATATGCATATAGCTCGTATTCTATCTCCTTGTACCCCAATTATATAGTTAAATGAATTCAAAATTCTCCAATATTGGCAAGTAGAATAAGGACATATGCGTCTCACTGAGATCCATGAAAAGTATACTGCAAAACATATAAAATATATATGCTCTAGCATAGTTGCACAATAACAGGAAAAAAAATAGTAAAAAGACTTGTGAAGGCAAAGGAAAGATAATTCTAGTGTTTTGTGGAGAATTAAAGGTTATTTTGAGTGATTTAATATAATTTTGTTCTGGATTTTTTTATTCTTAAAGTTTTTCCTTCAACAAGAATTATGGCTATGGAGAATAGAGTGTCATTTATATATGTATTGTAACTGTGATTCTAAATCACGGTACTATATCATAATTTTATTAAAACCATAATTCTAAATCATATTTTATATAAACAAAAATATCATTCAAAATCATGATTTATATATATAAAAAATGCAATTAAGAATCCTGTTTTTCTTTAAACTATACTATTTTTTTCAAAATTTCTTTTTGGCAAGTGCGTCAGTTTTTTTTAATAAAAAAACTGGAGAATTTCAGATTCTATAATCTGAAGGCAATGTCCAACACTACAAGACTGCCGGTCTACAACTACAGACCACCAGCTAGGTAGCCATGTTGTGGCCTAAACCAAGAGAAAAGTGTGGCAATTGAACGATGAGATCACGGGATATTTTGGTAGATATTTCGTGGACCCAACCCTCTATTCACCATTCCTGTTTATCAATTGCTTGTCTTCCAAAAAGAAAACAGTAAAGGACACAGCATCAACTAAAGCTTACAATTACAGCATCAAGTTACCATCTTCGTTGATCCAAAGTTTCTTGATTTTCGTAATAGCTAACCCGTGGCTCCATAAAGCACAGCTAAAAGCGACAATTAATGAGCCAAAACCAGCATTCAAAAGCAAATCCTGCTCTGTTTATTGCTAGTATTCATTATCTATTGGCGATTAAATTTTTCAGCTTCTCAATTTCATTCAACAACGTTGTCCCATTCCAGTTCCCGACAAGAAAAAAGGAAAAAGGAAAAAAAGAAATGTCTTATCCTTTAAGATGTTGTGTTCTGCCTTACTTTTTCATTTTTCTATGGTCCTCTTTAAAGGGATTGCACAAGTGTAATGAAACAAGATCATGTCCCTGTCTCTCTTTATGTGGCTAGTAATGGATAAGACAGTAACTTTTACCTGGAGACTCATCCTAGCCAAATACCATTACATTCAATTTCACAAACTATAAGGAGGTGACCTCTAACTTGCTAGCTTTGGCCTTGTTTTATCAACTCCATTAGTGGCAAAGATTTCCATTCCTCTCGTTCAATGCCTGGTTTCGAGTCCTACGTGAGATTAGCGGCAATTCTGCCTCCAAAATTTTTTATTGGTAGAGGTACCTCACTTTTCAGTATTGAAGTAGAGGTGATTATTTTTTATTCCTCTGTTTTTATATGAAAAAATTAATTAAACTGAAATTATTACGTTTTAAAATTTAAAATCAAAATTGGTTCAAACCAACTAGTTTTGATTTGGTTTTTATTGTTAAAAATCCAATAAAACCAAGAAGCAAAATTGATTTTTGTTGTTCAGGAACTTGTTGCAGTTTGCATGACCAAGACATGATTGAATTCTATTTAAAATATAAGCAAAATCAGAGTTGCAAATTACAACATAATGGAAAAGGCAAACACCCCTAAAATACCCCACAAAGTATCAAGAAAAATAGAAACTAGAGATCAATCAAGACTAAAAGGAAAACAGATCTGCATGGTTGTTGTGCTAGGCAGAGCAGGACTCCTTGAAGAGGCAGAAGAGCTAATAAAAAGCATGCTAGTAAACCCAGATGCCATTATATAGGGGTCTTTCTTTACTCTTCTATGGCTGGGAGTACGAAAACATTGAGATGACAAAATAAGCAACGAAGAGTGTGAATGAGTTGGATCCAAATGAGAGCTCAAGTTTTGTACTTCTATCAAACATTTATGCAGTCCATAGTCATTTTGAAGAAGTAATTTAACAAATGTTCTTTTTGAAAGAGAAGCAGACAGACAAAGAGCCTGGATTTAGTTTGATTGAAGTGAATGACAAAGTTCATGAATTTGTTGTCGGGAGAAAGAACAGAGTATGATGAAAAAGATAAGGTGCATGAATGAAATTAGAGAGATGAGAGGTAGAGATAAAAAGGAGGGCTGCGGGGGCCATGTTGGTTTAGATTAGTGTTTGATTATTTATAGTTTCTTTTATAATTTTGAAGTGATAACCGGTTTAATTAATTTTAAATATTTAAAATTAGAATCAAACTAAATTAGAATTTATTTTAGGTTTTTTAATTAATTAATTTAATTTTTTTAATTTTTTCAATTTAATTAATTTTTCAAGTTTTTTATCACCCCTACCAGGAGACTCTAATGTAATTTTACAGTTCATCTCTTGTCTTGTAGCATATTTAATCCCCACTAAATAAAACTTTCCCGCATTGATGGAGTGCATTTTTTGAGGTGCCAGCCCTGAACTAAGAGGAGGAAGCGGGACCAATGAAGAAGGGAAGGCCTATCCATATCAACAGTTAGCTGAGTCAGCTCAGTACAGTATCCTAAGGATAAGCATTTCAACACAAGCAAATGCAAATAATAACTGAAAAAACCACTAACCCTGGATAAATTCTCACAGCATCTCTATATAAACAATCACATCCCCTCCCCTTTTATCCATCCCAGAACTCCTCTATCCAATACTTTCATGCTTGCAACTCCTACCACTTCATTTCTCCAAAT
>Ga0325414_1004231_pt1 | contig 14997 bp, 7 predicted proteins | sample PopdelMetagenome_8_FD_206183 | JGI IMG/M metagenome (GOLD analysis project Ga0325414, IMG submission 206183) | Populus deltoides microbial communities from Bellville, Georgia, United States - Leaf-PdKOR-R3 | ecosystem: Host-associated > Plants > Phyllosphere > Phylloplane/Leaf | place: USA...
TCTCACTTTTCACTTACAAACAACCGTACACACTTTCTTACATAGCGGGCACACCTCAACAAAGCTCACTTCACTTTCTCTGTCCCTCCCCACAATGTCACCACCTCCACCACCCCTCCTCCTTCCTCTCCTCCTCCTCTTCCTCATCTCCGCCACCACCACTGAAGCTGCCTCTGCCTCTCCCATTGCCACTCTTCCACCCTCTCCCTCCCCCACCTCCTCTCCTACTGCACCCACCACCAAAACTCCCTCCCCCGCCTCCTCTCCTACTCCACCGACCACCAAAACCCCCTTTCCCTCCATTAACTCCACTTTAAACCCCAAACAACTTAGAGCCCTCCAATCTCTAGACATCCCTACAGCTCAAGATCCTTGCATACAACCTTCTCCTCACAACGCCACCATTTGTGACTCTTCTTCCCCCTTTCGCCAACTAGTCTCGCTTCGCCTGTCCAACTGCTCCTCTGAGCTCTCTCTTTCTTACACTGCCCTTAAATCCCTCTCCACTCTTCAATCTCTCTCTTTCACCAACTGCCCTGTTACCCCTATTAGATTCCCTTTAGATCTTGCCATCTCTCTTCATTCTTTCACTTGCATTCACTCTCTTAAACACCTCACTGGTATCGGGCTCTCTCGCTTTGTCAATCTCACTGATCTCACTGTAAGTAATGTGCCAGTCAATACTAGTGGTCTTTATGCGGTTCTTGGTAATATGCATAAGCTTAGGTCTGTTACTATCTCAAATGCTAATGTCACTGGCTACATCCCAAAACATCTGCTTTTCAATCTTACCCATGTTGATTTTTCAGGTAATAGGCTTAAAGGAAAGATACCCAGTTCCATTACACTTCTTGAAAATCTTGAAAGTCTCAATCTTTACTCAAATGCACTTACTGGGGCAATCCCTGATAATCTTGGTGACTTGATTTCACTAAAGAATGTGTCTTTAGGCTCTAACTCTTTATCTGGGGCGATCCCGGATTCAATTTCAGCAATTCCTGATTTAGCTTATGTTGATCTGAGTTCAAATAAGTTGAATGGGACAGTACCAAAGTTTTTTGCAGAAATGAAGAAATTGAGGTACTTGAATCTTGAGAACAATGAGTTTCATGGTGTTTTGCCTTTCAATCTTACTTTTATGAAGAGATTAGCTGTGTTTAAAGTTGGTGGAAACAGCAATTTGTGTTACAATCATACGATTTTGTCATCAAAATTGAAGCTTGGAATTGCTCCTTGTGATAAGCATGGATTGCCATTGTCACCACCACCTGCAAAGGATAGTTCATCAGGAGGTGATAGTGAGAGTGATTCATCAGACTATAATGATGAAGGTGGTGATTCTAACAGCAAGAAAGAGGGTCATCACGGACCTAATAAGGTTGTTCTTGGTGTGGCAATTGCGCTTTCCTCTATAGTCTTCCTAATTGTCTTCCTTATTCTTCTCTCCAAAAGATGTGGTTAATTAGAAGGTAATGTTATTTGTTCAGAATTCAGAGTAGGGAAAAACTGGTTACTAGAAATCATTTGATTGTTTAATTGGTTATACACTTGAGTATGAAGAAGAGTAGTCTTAGAAGGGGAAATGGAAAAAGGCGAGGGTGGAAATCATTATTTAGGTGTGTTATTTTTTTGCTGCTTTGATAATTGGATTGAGAAAAGAGCAGTGATTTCTATTTTATATGTGTATATATATAATTTATTATGAATTCGGTTACCGTGGATGTATTATTTGGATTCTGAAGAGGGGAAAAAGTGGTTGATACTAATGTTGTATCATGAAATATGTATCTTGAACCCCTAGAATTATTTTATCACACTTTTATTTATTCGGCCTCTATGTTTGATCCTGTGTGTTTCCATTATGTTATGTAAATTTGGCCTTTCTGCTCGTCCTCTATGATTTTGTTGAGTTTGGTTTGCAATTTGGTTCAGATTATTTATTGCATTAACAAGGAGCCACACTGGAGACCTGTCTTTGCTGTATGATAACACGGCAAAATTCAAGCCCACAAGGTTGTTCATTAATGTTCTTTCTTTGGTGTGTTAAAGTGATTAATAAAATATACGTTGATATTTCCAGTGAATGACGAGAGTGAAAATAAATGGGACTGGAAGAATGTTGATTTTTTTAAGGTAATATTGATTTCATAGGGACATTATATAAGTGCACAGACCTTCTTGCCACTTGCTATCTAGCAGTTCACAGTACAACTTTGAAGTTGTGAGGTCCCATATTGTTTTGCATACTATGTCATGTGGATGAGTTGCCATGGCAGTGTAGTGGACTCAAGTAGATTTAAGTAAGATCTGTTCTGTCTCTGTTTTATTTTCGGTCCTTCTACAGACAAGAATTTTAAGACCAAGCACCTGCTGCTTAGGACTCTTACCATTCCTAGTATAGAAAATCTTAGCAAATATACTAGGTAGCATAATTTCTTAACCTAGGAAGCAGCCTTTGTTTAGAAAAAAGATGTCATAATAGAGAACTGATAAACTAGCTAGGACTGGTGCTTGAACTAAACTACAGTGGACACAGATCAGCTCGAAGAATAAATGAAAATTCCTTTAGAACCGTGATCTTAAAGGAAAAGAAAAGGAGGAGGCCTAAGGTAATATTGGTAAACAAAGTGCAGATAAATGATTGCCGTCTCTGTCTCTCTGAGTGCCTCGTTGGACTCATTCCTTTTCCCTACCACAACAATGATAACTATCATAGCTCCAGATTACTCCAGAGATGGTTCGTTCATCATGAGTCATGACAGAGGAAAACAAATGAGAAATTCACACAAAAAGTCATACTCTGAATTGGATTACTCCAAATGTCATTCTTCATTTCTGCATCATATTGTTTTGGAAATGGCCTCAGATGGAACACAGACAAGATTTCCCATTTAGCATTGGGATCTAATCGTGTGTTTGAAATTATTTTTAGCTTAAAACTATTTTTTGGTATTTTTGTATTGTTTTGATGTGTTAATATTAAAAATAATTTTTTTAAAAAAAAACATTATTTTTATACATTTTCAAATATAAAACACTTTTAAAATCAACATCTACTACTCTTAAACAACCTTGTAGTCCAGCCATGTAAAAACTTAAAATTTCGGTCTAGCATCTAGGAAGGTACTCAAACTATAGAGTTTCTTGAAGCACATAAACACAGTAAAAACAAAATGTTTAAAAAAAAATTAGGAATGTCAAGGATCTTGTTAGATAATTTAGGATCCTTTAGGGTTAAAGCAAAAATAACATGAAGATTTGATCTTCTTTCTGTGTTCAATGTTAGGTTATTATAAACCACATGTTATCATCAAATCAAAAATATCCAAAACCCTTTTAGATTAGAGCAATTGTTATGCCTTAAGTAATGTTTTCCATGCCTTAGTGCTGGCCTTTTCTTTTCTCTACTTTTATCTACCTGATTCAAATGTATATGAAAAAAATACAAGACATAGTGTTCTATTTATAGGAAAAACATGATAACTCTATTAATGAAAAAATATCACTTTGTCTCCTAAAAAAGTCCCATATTTTATTTCATGATAATTTTGAATAATTATGCAATCATGTCCTAACTAGGTAATTCTAAGTCCAAAATTGTAATCCCCTAGCATAAGTTACATTCTTATCTTTAATTTTTTAAAATAATTTACAATCAAGTCTCACTTAATTAATCATCTCAGTTTAATTTATTATCAATAGTTTTTATTGTTTGTGATCTATTAGATTCCTAATATAATGGTCCAAATATAAATTGTAATTTTAAATTAAAAAAGAATTAAAAATTTTAATTTATTATCAATTCAACAATTGATTGATATAAATCAAAGATCAAATATATTGTCTAATAACATATTATTATCTCTCAAATATTAAGAAAGTCATATGTTGTTTGAATTAACTTTCAGCGACTAGTTTCTTGGTATAATTATTATTTATTCATCAAGAATGTCTTTCTTTAGATATTAGAGCATAAAGTGTGTTTGTTCTGTAAAATGATGTTTATTCTTAACATCACAATCATTGATTATTTGAATAAAATTTGAAATCCTTTTCAAATCTCATTCCATCCTATGCAAGGATTTCACAATTAATGTTATTTGAGAACAAGTGGAATATTTTTTTCAATTCACTTAAAGTGAAGAATTCTCTCTTGATCATTCAAATACCTTCATATAGTTCATGTTTGTTTGTTATCCTTAATTAAGACAACGTTTGATCAGATCAGATCAAAGCATAACATTTCATGTATAAAATAATTTAGTGATCTCAAATTTAAGAATCACTTATACAATTATCTTATAAGCCTTTCCGTAGACACAGATACTCTCCATATGAAATTCTCATGCAGGTCAGTTTAGTGTAAATGTCATTAGACAAATACCTACATATTAGTTATATATATTTCACATACCTCAAGTTATAAGAACTGTTGTTTTCTTTCACAAAAGAAATAACATATATGTATCTGTTTCGACAGCTTTAATTAATGTCATGTCTTAATAAAACATTGATCAATAATATTTAGAAATAATACTTTAATGCAATTGAAATACTCATAATTATAACCATTTTATAAAGTATTTTTGTTTCAAGGACCTTATCTTTACTCCAGATTTATTAATCAAATATAAAAAAAATATTAAATAAAAAATATTTTTTAATAATAAATATGAATTTACATGAATAAAGTTAGTGCACTTATAACTAACCAATTTGCTTTATGGAATACTACAAAAATGTCTCGTACTACGCCATAAGCCTACCTATTTTCTTTCATTGTAGAAAAGATATCAATACAATGCAAACATTTTCAAAACAAAATTAAGATTCTCGTCATTGACCCGAATGAGTTTAATAAAATCAATTAATTTAATAATATAATTAGAAAATAAGATATCGACAACAAATAAAGTGAAAAAAAAAACAACAACAACAATGATTCAATGCAAAAGATAAACATTTGTCAATATTATAGAAATATATCTTTACTATATTCCTAACACATCTCAATCATCTTATTCGTTAACAAAATAAAAATTAAATAAGAATATGATAATTGCATAGAAAGAAATAAAAAATTGAATCTCAATTCCCAGTAAATAAAATGATGAACGATAAAATTAAAAAGAAAATAATTTTTTAAAAAAAGAAATTGACCAGAGTTTGTCTGAGCCATCACGTAGGTGAATTTCTAAAAATAAATCTTTCAAAAAAAAAACTAAACATTATAATTTTTTATCATCCGATTTGAGCAAGAATGAAACCAAAACTATAATCTAGTCGTAGAACTAGGATAACTCCGCAGAAAGTAAACTGAATAAAAGCATGAAACTCAATTCTCAAGCAGCATAATATTGAAGGCTAAAATAAAAATTAAAAAAAAAACAATGAGAAAAAAAGGCTCGAGTCAAACCTGAAGAACTTGCTGAATTCATAACTCGAGACATAATATCAGGATAACTTTATAGAAAGAAAATGTAAAAAAACAAAGAATACCAATTTCTAACAAACCTAATGATCATGGATGAAATTAAAATAAAAAATAAAAATGACCAAAGTCAACCTGGTCTAACTTTCAGAACTTGTGACACGAATCATGAGGCTAAATCACAACATAGAAGGCAAACCTAAAAAAATAGCAACGTAAAATTCTCAACCAACCAAAATAATTTGGGATAAACTTGAAAAACAAATTAAGAAAAAAAATGTAGATTTGAAAAGAATGAGAATCAAATTTGACACAAAAAGAAAATCAAATCAAATCTTAAGGGATAAAATCGAAAAACAATTTTAATTAAAAAAAGGATAAGAAAGACTAAAAATAACAATTAAAAGAATGAGGACCAAATTTAATATAAAAATTAAATGTCAAGGGATGAAATTGACATAAAAACTGATATAAAAATCAAATGTCAAGGGATAAGATTAAAAAAAAATTAACTCAATAAATAATTCAAGACCAAATACATTGCAATCAAAAGAATGATGACTTAATTTGACCCAACAAACAAATAACAAGACTTCTATGTTCTTTTTTTTTTTTTTGCAATGGCCAACACGTTTTTCTATAAGGGGAGAAAGGAAAGAGGAAGGGAAGAAAAAACATGTGGCACTAGCCACAATCGTCAGTATTCTGATAGCACATGCCTTACCATCGTAATGAGGACGATAAGGCGCATCGAATATTATCTGGACGATGATGTTTAGAGTTGTTTTGATGCCACACTCGTGTTGTTAGTGATGCCCAGCACGCGCTAAAATTTAAATATATATATATATTAAACTTTACTCCACACAATAACTGAAGTTCTCTTCATTCAAAGCTTGTTTTTAGAGGCATTTAAGTAATTATACTATGCAAAAAAAAATTGAAAAACTTGAAAAGCCTCTTAACCTAAGGAAAAAGTTTTTTAATCTTTGAAGTGCGATTTAGTAATTGCATTGTGTATAAAAAAAATATAAAAATACCGATAACTTTTCATTTCCTATAATGACTAATGGATTCCGTGGAAAAAACTTTCCTATCTCTAAGAGGGTGTTTGGCAGTGTGGTAGTGGTTGCTTTTCAAATAACTTTTCGTGCTGAAATACATGTCAATGATGTTTTTTTATTTTTTAAAAATTATTTTTGACATCAGCACATCAAAACAATTCAAAAAATACAAACCGCACTCAATTTTAGCAAAAAAAAAATTATTTGAAATTCGGTCAAAAACAGGTTGAACCGCAGAGCCAAACAGGCTCTAAATCTAAGCTAAGTGAGTTTGTTCTTTAATAATAAAATAATAATTTTATTACGTGAATAGATGATGAAACAGGACTGTGTACACAGAGAATCATTGAACTCTTTTTAGGTTTTTGTATAACATATTAACAGAAACATCTCTCAAAGCTATGAGTATAGCTGTGTAATTCCGAACTCCTTCCCGTGGCCATCTCCAAAATGTCTGAAAGATGTAATAGTAACTTGATTCCAAATCTGTTCTTCGCTATTGTAAAAGAAGAGGGAAATGTCATTGTTTCCTCAATTCTAATATGTTTAAAAATGGTCACAATACTCAGTAAGAGTACAGTTAAAGTTTTTGCTTCAGCCAAATCATTGGTGCAATCTGACATGAAATCTACATACCATCTCATAAAGAGTGCAAAACCTAACGTCTAGTTTCCATCATTTTAGCACGGATCTTTGTTTTTACGTTTCAAAGCTGTTTTTTTTATAATAAAAAATTTGTCTTGAATAATATATAAACGAGATTAAATGAAATGCCTTCCAGCCTCTAAGTAATTTGCTGCACGAAAATAAACTGAGAATTACTAGTATCTATGTCCCTCGTTTGACCTAATATAAGACAGAAACCCTACTTGAAATCCTCTCCTAAGATATATTTCTCTTGGACCACTATTTATAACAATTTACTAACTCATAAATGAGAATCAGCCTACAAAGGGATGAGATGAGCTCTGTTACATTCAAACCCCTTCTCTGCACTTAATTCACCAGAAACCTCTGCAACAACAAACGCCATCCTTGAAATGGTGAAAGCGATTAGAATCTCTCAAGACAATCTCCCTTCCTAAAGTCTTGGAAATGAACTTTGCCATCTCATGACAGTCACCACATACTCTCAGGTTCTTTGATACCCGTATTGTTCTCCCAGGTGGCAGGTTCAATATTCCAAAAGCCATGGCTAATTTCTCACTATGCCCACAGAGAGCCGTTTCCTTCTGCAGGCTATCTGCATTGATCAAAGCATATCTTGTTTTAGGAAAGTAACCTTCTTCCTTCATCTTTGATCTCAACCTCTTCAACAAAACCTCTATCTTTTTGGCTTGTGGGTGTGAACTATTTCCAGCAAGAAAGATGTGAACTTTGCTCTTGACTTCTATCCAACTGCAGCCTGGGTTCTTCTTTAAACCACGCCGACCAATCTTTTGTCTCAGCTTTTTCACCTCTTCCCATTTCTCTGCCTCAGCATAGGTATTTGCTAAAAGTACATAGTATCCTGTGTTCTCTGGTTCAAGTTCAAAGACGTGTTCTGCAACTTTCTCAGCTAATTTGACATCATGGTGAATCCTACACCCAGAGAGCAGTGCTCCCCAGATTGTGGCATCAGGTTCAATTGGCATTGATTTTATGAATTTGTATGCCATTGCTAGTTTCCCACTGCGAGCTAAAAGATCCACTATACAAGCATAATGCTCCAGCTTTGGCTTGACATTGCATTCATCTTGCATAACGTTAAAGAATCTCCATCCTTCGTCAAGCAATCCAGAATGACTGCAAGCATACAGTATTGAAATGAAGGACACTTCATCAGGCTCAATACCTGCTTGCCTCATCTCATTAAAGGTAGTGATAGCATTGTTCCCAAATCCATGCATGCCATATCCAGCAATCATAACTGTCCATGTGATCAAATCCTTTGTAGGAATCATATCAAAGAGCAGCCGTGCAAGAACCGGTACTCCACACTTCACATACATGTCAACAAGTGCGTTGGCAACCTGTTGATCAGAAGAAAATCCATTTCTCAATATATGACCATGAACCTCTTTGCCTCTATCTAGAGAAGCTAGGCTGGCACAAGCGGGAAGAATACATGCCAATGTCGTGCCATCAGGTTTCATTTCTAACACCATATCACCAAACAGACTAAGAGCTTCATTGGGTAGACTGTTTTTTGAGTAACCTCCGATCATGGTGTTCCATGAGATGATATCTTTTACAGGCATTTCTAAAAAAACTGAGTTAGCATCTTCCATGCTTCCACATTTTGCATACATATCCATGAGAGCATTGCACACAAATATATTTGATTGCATATCATTCTCCCTAATGTAATTGTGCACATCCTTGCCATTTTCCAGTGACCCATTACAAGCACAAGCATGAAGAACCGTTGTGATAGTAAAAATATCCGGGCTAACACCTTCCCTGTCCATTTCATGGAACAATCGAATAGCTTCATCAGAGAGACCTTCTCGAGCATAAGCTGCAATCAATGAAGTCCAAGTCACGACAGTTCTTACACTCATCAAGTCAAAAACTCGAATAGCACCATCCAAAACACCACATTTGGCATACATATCCAGTAATGTATTGCAAAAGGTAGTTTTCCAGTGAACACAAGCCTTCACTCCAGAACCATGAACTGCTCTACCCAATGAAACATCACCACAATTTGCACAAGCTTGAAGAATACTGACCATTGTTGCCAAATCCATATCAGCTCCTGAATATAGCATCTTTTTGAAAAGTTCAACTCCTTTCTCAGAAAAACCATTAGCCACATACCCACTAATCATTGAATTCCATGAAATAACATCTCTGTCACTCAATTCATCGAACAACTTACGGGCAACATCAACTCTCCTAATCTTCAAGTAAAAAGCAATGAGCGAATTAACAACAGCATTATAAGAACCCAAACCCAATTTTATCAAAAACCCATGAACCCATTTACCTTCCTTTACACTGCCTAAAGCTGCAAAACACTTCAATATACAAGAAACTGTATGAGAGTTAACTTCAACACCCAAATCCAACATCTGTCTAAATAAAGAGACACTCTCTTTAAAATCACCAATCTTTGTATACCCATTCATCATTAGATTCCAAAGAAAAACCTTCTCATTTTTTATCTTCTCAAAAATCAGCCTCCCTTCTCTTAAATCCCCACAAGTTACATACATAAATACAAGTTTTGATCCTAAAACACTGTCAATGGAAATCCCACTAGAACAAATAAATGAATGAACTTTCTTGCCATCTTGTAAGGATTTAAGTTCTGCAGAAAGTTGCAATATTGAGCAACAAGTTCTTGACTCAATTTCAGTTTTTGGAGACATGTAAAGCAGTTCTATTGCTTTATCAATATTTCCCATTTCACAGACCTCATAGATTTTTTTGTTCCAATCAGTGATTTTGTTATCTTTGGATTGGGCTGGTGAAGCAAAGACGGCTACTGTGTCATAAGAAAAGTGTAAATTTGGTGATAAAGGAGCAAACTTTGGATATGGTTTATTGGAAAAGAACACATATTTAGACTGGAAAGAGTGCTTTCCTCTGCCTTTTTTGTTATTTAGAGGGAGAGAAAGTTTTGGTGGAAGGATTGTGGCCATTAAAATCATCATTTGAAGCAGAAGAAGGCGGGAAAGTTCAAGCTAGAAATAAACTAAAAAATGGGATTTGAAGTTTGAAGCTTTTAATGCAAAACCAAAAAAGCACAGCTTTTTCTAATCCATTTGGGCATGTGGATAGCACGCGCCAAAGAGACATGTGACCTAGCTAATTTTAGCCATCGAAAACAGCTACTCTACTCGCACAGGTCTTATATAAAAGAACCTGTGAATCTAATCCACTTTGCATATTCAGAGTCTCAAAGTTTGCCTGGAAAGGATGGTTTCTGCTGTTGTTTTCTATCCTCAAAACACTTTCTTTAACAAACCCTCATGTGTTTCTTTCAGCAAGCAGCTCAAGTTGGGTTACCCCATTTACTCTCTCAAAGGTATTATCTCCTGAGCACCAATTTTTTTTTGGAAGTTTGACTCTTTATTTTTAATGCACATTATTTAAGTTTTTGTCTGACGAAGTAGTTGATTTTATAAATGGATTAGATCTGCTGCATGCTAAATTGCCTTCTAAATTTCTGTCTTTTGTGTTTTTTTTCTTCGTCTTTTGTTATTAATGTGTGTTCATCATGTCATGAATTGAAAATGTTTAGATTCACTCACCAATATGTGATTGAGTCGTTGAGATTTATGTTAATATCTGCAAAAGGTGTAGCTGGTTTCCATCTCTAATGTCCGGGAGAATAAATCATTTTGTGTTGGTTAGCTTGTTTTGTGTTTAACCATTTGAGTTTCCCTCGTGAATTTGATGCCCATCAAACTATTCATGGAATTTGAATGAAGGTGTCCGGCATTAGACTAGGTAGAGTGAAAACTTTAGCTTAATATTTAATTAATATACCTGCTATGGTAATAATAGTAGTCATCACTAGATGCCATCAAGTCAGGGATTTTGCAGCTTCCAACCCTTGACAATTTGGTACTCGTATGCTGCTTTCAGTGGTTCTTATTTTGTTTGATTGGTAATCCACAAGTCCCCTCCGTGTTGAGACTGTCAACAGCACAAACCGCATCATCTTTGATATTCATTGCAACCCAGAAACATTTCATTGTCAGACAATGCTTAACTTCTTTGCTAGACTTTATTCCCTTGTCATTTCATTGACTTGTCAAGAACTTTGGCTTTCGATGCATGCGTTGGTACTGGGCCAAATCAATTTGTGAGCTTCAAGCTAAGAGCTCATTTTTTGATGCAGCTTGTTAAATTTGGCTGAGATTGCAGATGGGTCCTTGGCTTTTGCTTCACAGAATGGTGTGCTTCAATCTTCTGATAGAAAACTTCCCTTGTCATCTAACCAGGAGGAGATAATGGCCCTTTTCAGACGGATACAGTATTCAATCTCGAAGGGAGAGTCTACTGCCACTGGGAAGAAGAATGCTGGCAGGTCTGAGAAGTCCCCTACTGATTCAATTCTGGAAGTTCTTCTCCGTTCAAGGAAGCAAGCAAAAGGTAATCTAGATGGATATGCTTCTTTCAGTTCCAGAACAATGTTTGTTAGGAGATAAAATCATTTTACATGCCGCTTCTAGGAGGAATGATCTTGAAGTTATAAGGTTTTTTCCTGCACAAGAATACTATCTATCATATTAAAAAGAAAACCAGTTCTCTTAACACACATTTGTTTTTTGTTTATATTGGAAACCCTTGTAAACATAACACAAATTTCCTTTCGTTGGGTTCATTCCCTTGTGGTGGTGAAGAAAATTTTGTTATTGTCTCCTTAACCACTTATCCCCTGGATGATTAGTATCATTACCAAATTCGCTCGATCACTCCTACCACAATGCATGTGGTTTGTTGACTCACTAAACATGTCTGATTTTTAGTTTCATGATTTATCGTAGACACAAATACAGTTACGGAAGGAAAGAATGTCCCAACACACAAACGAAGTGTGCCCAAGGTCCAGAAGATGCAAGCACGAAATGCCTTGGCGGATTTTAAGTTAACCAGACCACATTCTAATTTCACAAAGAAGTTTTCGATACCATCTCCATCAACGCCAGGAGAAAAGAATGCTGAGCTGAATAGTGAAGCATCAGAGGCCAAAGCCAGCGGCAGTATATCAGAGTTGCCAAGAGTAGAGGAAATGAAACTGACCGAGCTGAAGGAACTAGCAAAGTCCAGGGGAATAAAAGGTTACTCGAAGTTGAAGAAGGGTGAGCTTCTGGAATTTCTGAGGTCCTGAAAAATGAGAAGTGCTTGAGCCAGAAGACAGGCAATCTAGCTGCTGGAAACCAACGTACGTGGCAGCAAGAAACTTAAATTCCAAGAACATAGTGTTTTCTAAATGCAGTTCCTGTGTTATTTTTGGCCCAGATTTCTTGACATTGTTTTACTTTTCCTCCATTAAGGTTGTCTGGTTCTATACTTCAATTGAGTTCAGTGGTTTACATATGAAGCATATGCAGCATGGAAAACACTGATAAATTTGGATAAAATTTTTGCTTGCATCCATTGTCAATAGTCAACAGATTGCCTCCAAGAATACCACTGTCCCTTTTGGATCAGTAAAGCCCAACGTCCCAGATTTCCCTACTATAGGATACGCACACAGACGAACAGTAGTACATTATAATTCAAGCAAGCAACACCCAGCTGGCTGCTAGCACAAATCAATTCTTTTGAAGAGACTGGCGACAGAATGTGCAGTCCAGCCAGGTTGACAACAAAATTATTCGCATAAACTATGGTCAGACACGCCACAAAGCCTTGGAATGGGAATACTGGACGCATGATATCTGCATAGTCCAACTCCAATATATTAATAGCACAAACAGTTGAAACTAGAACACAAAAAATCATTGAACTTAAGATTCTACCAGTTCAATTATCTCTAGATGAAAATTATAAGTTCAGGTACATAAACTCCCGGGACATGTTAAGTTTTTAAACTTACGTAGTGGGGAAAAGAACTAAGATCCACTATTCTGGGACATGTTAAGGATGATTCCTTCATGTTTGATCTGGAACCATTTCATTGCATCCTCCTTTGTATTCACCAGCACTTGGCTTGCACCTGCGACGGCGACCCACACAAAACCCAGGGCGTTCCAAAACAAAATACAAGTCTGTTCATACCTGAGAAGGGATGGTAAAACATTACGGTCAGCATACAATACCAGGTCAAGTCATTAAAAAAAAAAAAAAACCATCTAGCAAACAAAATTATCTTGGTTTTCCTGTGATTTGATTGTAATAACACTTAACATCTCCATATTTTATTTATTATCCTTTTACATTTTTCATTGAACGAAATGAGTGGTTTTGTTATCTTAAAAGTAAAAAAATACTAAAATAACTATGTATAATTATATATCCCACTTTTACAAGTTAACTACTCTATCACAATTCTCTTTTTTTTTTTTAAGAAATTAAGAGAGGCTCGTTCTCTCTCCTTGAAATTAGAGAAAATAAACGTACGACCTTAAATTCATTCAAAGTTTTTTTTTTAATTTCTTTTTTGGGTGGTTATTAAGTACAATTATAATTAGGGATGGATTAATCAATTACTAGTATAGTTATATTAGTATAATTATAACCATACTAAACAAACAATAAAATAACTATTATTTTGAATAACCATGTCCAATTACACTTTTGAAAAACTATTATTTATTGTTGTGGTCTAACCATATTTTTTGAATTTTTTATTTTAAAAATAAGATTTAAATTAATAATTTTTAATTGTTTTGATGTACTAATATCACAAATTAAAAAAATAACTTTCACAACACCCGTAAAAATCTAATAAATTAAAAACACTATAACAATCGTTAAAAAACGAATAATAGTGATCCATTTATCTCAAATTATAGTAGTTTGTTTTTTTAATTAAGAAACTTGTATTTCTCTATTGTTTTAGATCTACCATCGTAGAGTACTCTTATGTAAAATTTTATTTATATAAATTTAGGTATAGGCAAAGACACATTGTCCAAAAAAAAATATTTGGATAGGAAATATGACATGAGTAAATTTGCCAAGCAATTGCCCTTGAGTTTTTTAACTTATTATAGTATTAGTAGGAGGAGGAGGAAAGCTAACGTACAAGATTTATGAATTAGTAGTAAAAAAAAAAAAAGGAGCTTATGCCTTGTTTGTTTCCAGGAAAATAAATTTTTGGAATTTATTTTTCTTATTTTTTCATGTTTGTTAATAATATGAAAAACTAGTTAAAGAAAAATTAATTCCGGTTAAAATAAAAAAGTAACTTTATCAAAGGAAAGTGTTTTTCTTATGATAAGGAAAGGAAAACACTTTCTTTTCTTTCATTACACTTATTTTCTCAAATCACGGTCTCTCTCTCTTTTCAAAAACAATTGGAAGCAGGAACAATTGAAGCATTTCTCTGGAACAATTGATTTCAGGTATTTTTTTTCCTCTATTATTTCCTTTATATTTTTATCTTCTTCGTTTAGATCTGTAAAAATTATAGCATAAATCCTTTGATATTCTTGATAAATCTGCTACATGTCATATTTTTTCCATAACACAGTTTTCTTCTTCATCTTACCTCGTCACATTCGGTTAGTTAAAACAAACCAAATTCATCAAGCAAGCCACAAAAAACACATTTTTTCCATGACAGTTTTCTTCTTCATCACTCACATTCAGCAGCTCACATTTCTAACCAAACAAACCAAATCAAGTGCACAGAGAGAGGCAAAAGGGGGGGCAAGATTACTGTGAATTAATCAAAGCAAAATCCTCAAACTTCCCCAGCAAAAAGCAGTCCCTCCCTGTTACCCCGTCCCCGGATCGAGCCACCATATCCCTGGTGGAAGCACAAAGAGAAAGAGAGACAAAGTAAAAGGGAGGGGGGGAATCAGTGAATGTGTTGAAAATCAACCCTTGCTCTCT
>Ga0325414_1004232_pt1 | contig 14995 bp, 3 predicted proteins | sample PopdelMetagenome_8_FD_206183 | JGI IMG/M metagenome (GOLD analysis project Ga0325414, IMG submission 206183) | Populus deltoides microbial communities from Bellville, Georgia, United States - Leaf-PdKOR-R3 | ecosystem: Host-associated > Plants > Phyllosphere > Phylloplane/Leaf | place: USA...
ACTCTAAAACCCAAGAAAAAAACTCCATGGGCTAGAATTTCATCGAAAAATAAATTGCTGTGGGCTAAATTTCTTGGGCCGGCTTATCTGATGATGAGGGGGCTGGGGTTAAGGTTTGAGTGCTAACAAGAAGAAGCGAGGAGATTGAACAAAGCTTCGGGCAAATCTTGATCCAATTAACAACACATCAAATCCCTGTCTTCACTTTGTCCCCCTTTCTTCTTAATGGTTTCTGTTTTACTTTCTAGTTTTGATGTGAACACAGACAACAATGGTGAATCCAGTTAAGATATTATCCAGAATCTTTGACTTGTTTGTCACCCATCACCGCCGAAGGGAAGAAATCATATCAATGTTTATCATTCTGACAGATTCTTAGAGTCTAGAGGCAGCTATCACCGCCCCTCTAGTCTTTGCATCTGTCTCCGAATCCAATCCTTTCGTTTATCCTTTCTATGGTCTCCACGAGGAAAAGTTTATCCTCTCATCCCAAAAAAAAAAATGCAAAAAAGCAAAATTAAAACACCAAATTGCCTTATCTATCGATCTTTCAAGTGATTGCCACCATGTTTTATCTACTCTTGGCTCTTGCAGGAATTTATTTTTTTTATTAGCACCTGGTTTTTGTCTAAGTCCCGACTAATTATGGAGACGCACATGCTCTTGATAAAGAGTTCTCTGCAAGTACATTACAGTTGACTCGTGAGTTTTTTCCAAGTAGCCTCCTGGAGTTGCATGATAAAAGTTTAACTTTCTTCAACAGAAACGCAGTCATGTCCCAGCTTTTCTTTTCTAATTTTCTATTTTTTATATCAAAAACAATTTTTAAAAAATAAAAAATATTATTTTAATATATTTTTAAAATTAAAACTACTTTAAAAAACAATTCACTTTTAAACCAGCTTTGCGGAAGTTTCTTGAAGAAAGAGTGCATCAACTCAAACTCAAAACAGACAATCTGATAAAAATTTGAACCATACGTGTCAAAGATCACAAACCAAAAACAAGGAAAAAATAATAAACAAGCAAGATCATTAATGTAGTGTATACATATATTAATTTATCATATGGTAAACAAAAGCGGCGGGCTACATTTAACTTTGCAGCCTCCTCAGCTTCCGACCTTCCATTTACTTTTTCACCCATTAACCCATCGAAAAACACTTTAAATAAAGTAAAAACAACTCGCTTTCACCGACACTCTTTCCTCATTTCCTTTTTTTTTTTTCCCATTTAGAAAAGAAAAGGCACAGGAAATAAAAAATTACAAAATATCAAGCGGGAATTTTAAACCCTGAAATTCTTTCCGGCGAAAGTTTGCCCAAATTGCCAATTTGATGGAACAACATTCCAAGAAGTAGACGTGCGTCTATCACTGCCCGTGACCCTGAAAGACAACGACTGACCAACCAAAACTGAGTTTGACTGCCAGTTTTGACCCCAGTTACGGCTCATGCTCATCCACCCAGTCCTGGATCCCTTCACGCTCACCTTCACTATATCTCCTGCGCCTGCAACGTTGGTGATCAAAACCAAGTTGAAGTAACGGTGTCCGTTTATTGTGAACCTGATTCCTCCTGGCTTTCTACACGGCACCCTGGATAAAAAAAAATGGCGTTTTAGTGATTCTCGGAGGGGATGTGGACCTCCCCATGCAAGTGGGGACAAGGTAGATAAGATTCTCCTTGATTAAACGAGAAACGGTTCTGATTTCTTCACAAGATACATTTGATCAGAGGTTTCAGAAGATTGTACACGTGGAATCTTGAAAGACCAATCATACCATACTAGGAAACCTTCGAGCAGTCAATCATGCTTTTATTTTTTAGAGCAACCTATCACATTTTCATAGTCCAGATTCATATGAAACAAATCAACTGCTATGTCTGACCAACTGCATAGTAATTATAACACAAAATACTCGTTGTTCCATCAATCAATCAAATTGATTTAATCTGATTCAAGAAATAGTTTTTTTTCTAGTTATAGCAATAATAGTAGAGTAAGAAACTGATTAGAGATAATACTACGACTAACATTTAAAAGAATAAGAGACAAGTATGGTGGAATTGGATGTTTACCGGCGGTAAGAGACAGGGACGATGCCAGCACGGTACTCGGCGATCTTGAGGAACATAGGCATAGCAAGATCGAAGTGAGGGCGGGGAGGATTGCACCAACCACCATTGTCACTAGGCAAAGCATAATTAGGAGGGCAAAAGTTTGTTGCTGTGATAAAAATTGATGGGCTTCCAGAGTGGCACCATTGTGGTTCATTAGCACACTTTATTTCAAAACAAGCACCGCAACTAAGGCCATTGTTGAACAGGGCTGTGCTGAGTGCTGCAGTATTCACGCCATAGCCTTGGCTGTACAAGTTACCGTACCCGCAAGCACCGCCTGAACACAAGAAATAAGATCAATTAATTTCCTTATTTGGGATTTTGGCTTTTGGTTTATGAATTCTTGAATGGAATTTTAATATTCATAGGCAATGCATGGTATTGGTGTGAGCTTAATGTGTTTAAATGCTTTTGAAATCTGATTTTGGTTAAAACAGAGTTCGGTGCTGTAAAAAGGCAGAGCAAGGTAAGGGATTACTTTTTTTGTTTGTTTTTATGCCTCTGTCATGGAAAATGCAACAGCAAAACATGGGTTGTGCAAAATGCAGAAACAATTCATGAACATGGCGAGAATTCAAGAAGCTAGCTACTTAGCATGAAGGTTTCGAGATTACAGTACCCATGGTTCCTGAGGCATCATTGCCACCATAAAAAGTAGCATGGGCGCTCTGCCAGGCTTCACCAGTGTAAACACCGGGAATTCTTGCCTCAACAAGACTCAAAAGCAGCACCAAAGATATAAAAGAAATGCTGGCCCTGGCAGCCATTGCTTTCACTGATCACTACTAAACTACGAAGGGGCTTCTGGAGATGGGGATTTGGGAAAGTGGGGAGTGTGTGGAGAATGCAGAGTGTGGACTGCTATTTATGAAGGGAAAAAAGGCATTACGTTGACACAAAAAAAAAAAAAAGAAAGAAAGAAGAGAGAAGAGAGAAGAGAGAGACCAAATTATAATCAGCCTTGATTGGTGCTTAATTTGGACTCCAGTTAATCAAGCCAATTCTTTCTTTTATTCCCTACATTGACGGTAACCCCTTGAATCTGCTTGAAGCTTTTGATACTTCTTATGTATCAAAATCCAAAATATATAAATAAAAAAAGTTATTTATTATAGTAATTATTCAATACATGTTCATGTATTTGATTTTTTTTAATTTGAATAGTTTTAAATTTATAATAAAAGCTTTTTGAATACTTCAAAAAACAATCTCAATTTGAAGACTAGAGATTTTCTGATTATAAAATTAATATATTTATAGACAATGTATTAAAAGAATTTAAATTATAAAAAAAAAATATTTATTCTTAAATTTTAAATTTATTAATACTCTGAAATTTAAGTTTTTTTTATTTTGAAAAATAAAAAATTATGAGTTATTTACTAAGATGATTCAATGAATATTTATTACATTTAAACCTTATTGTTTTTATAAAAAATAAAAGTTTTATCTTTCTAGAGATTTTATATATTGACAATTAAATATTTTTTTATATATCCTTAAATAGTAAGTAAAGTGAATTCCACCGTGTATACATCTATATGAGATTTTTATTTATAAGTTTTTTTTTAAAAAAAAGTTAACTCGTCACTATTGCTCAACAAAAATACCACCGTGGTTTATCACATGGCGGGTACTAAAGTAAGGGTCTTGGTTGAAAGGGGTAAGGACACGGGAGGATGAAGAACTATCAAAGCCTAATATGAAACCGCTTTGCTTCATTTCCAAGTTTCGCCATTGATTGCAGTTTCTGTCTAACAATTTCTTTCTTTTTGGCCCTTTTTTTAACCTTTTGATTTTTCCCTCCATTGAAATTTCGTAAGTGGTGGGCTTGAATTTGGAGGGAACGGTGGGACTGCTATCTTGTACGGATCATGGAATGTAACATGACGCTTCAGACTCCAGACCATGTGCATGCACCCACCTAACAACTGCTGCTTTGGACAACAAATGAAGCACGCATATATACAATGTGGAAAGTCTCCAGACGTTACTTTTAATTACTGTGGATAACATAGAAATCTTGAAGAAAACTACACTCCGATAATCACAAGTATCAAGAATCAAGATAATTCGTTGGTTTCACGTTGAAAAGTTAAAAGATTACAGTGTTGGAGTCTGAAGTTTCACGCTGGAAAGCCTCCAGACATTGTCCAGAGATTATACCTATGCCCCTTTGTTGACGATGCAAGATTTCAAAGTTCAAATTATACGACCGTAAACAGCCGTTTGAGGTTGGAAAACGTCGCGTTGCATTGCATTGCATTAGGCACCGTCAAGATACATTTAAAGGGTTAGTACAAGTGTTATATTTTTAATGAATAAAGCGTAGTAGTTATTGTCCACTAGCAAGATGAAGATGAAAATTGAAGCATTAGGAGGCTGCTCTGCGTTTCCACTTTCTTAAAGTGGAAACCAAGCCTGCTTCCACCTAAGCATGCACCCGCCTCATTGAAGATCTTCACAGAAAAGGCTGATTTCAAATGGCCGTAGATGGAGGGGGCGGGGCCCGTATTTCCGGATTTATCGGTCCACGTATTGCGCCGTACAATTTATCGGATTCCCCCTCAGGTCTTCTTGGTCACGGCGTGTACATTTTCCTTGGTTGGAGCCCAGTGTTTATATTAAGAAGAGCAAACCGTATTTTTCAAAGCTGCACCCAATAGGAAAGCATCTTGATGAATTTGTTCATCCCTTTCGATAATTTTGGTCTTTTTAAGTTTAAACAAATCATCCCCATATACTAGTATTATTACAGCAGTCGGTGCTCCGCGATTTCTTACGCGTGAGACACAAAGAGAGACAAATGCCACAATTATATATATTGATTTCTTGCAACTTTTCAACGTCACAGAACATGCATCTCTGAAATGATTTCCTTTTTTTTTTTTTAATAAATAGCATTCTCTCGATGAGAATTTGAACCTCAAACTTTAAGATTTGAGAAAAACATCAACTTTACACGTATGAATATGGATAAATTTCATTTAATAAGGCGTCTGTAGACAGCAAGATTCGATTTATTTGATTAGCTGATATCCGGCTTGCTCCGAAATCCCATTACTCGCAAAAAAGATGTTAATCAATATTAACTGTAAGGAGTTGAGGATGCACTAAACCTAACCAGCAAGACCTTGAAAACGGTGTGCTTTACAGGTTTGGCGTTAAGCATGCAGAGTGACGATGCAAACTAACTCCATGTCCAGTCTGATCTTACGTATATGCATGTATCAACCAAATCCAAGGAGATCCGAAATAATTAAGCTGTTTTTCAACAACATACACCAACCTGTCACCCATAACACCCTTACCTAGCAAGATTAAGTCTCTGTTAGTTCATGACATGAAACCCGAACTCAATGCATGTGAAAATTGTCCACCGGTATTTCACCTCTCCACCCAACATCTTCAATCTATCTCCCAAACCCACTTTCATTTATGTTATGAAAAACATCATTACTGATTGTCCTTATAATTGTTGTTGAATGCATGGTTAATGATCCCATTACAAATGTTGGCATGATACAGTAATAACCTTTTTTTTTTTTGTTAAGACAAATAGTTGTCTGAATAAATAAATGTTCAACTTTATCGTATCTGGCAAGTGGCCTTTGCTTATTTTCTCTCACCGTTTATCTCACTATGATTGCTCTTCTTCGAACATGGTTTTTAAATTTCACCCGCATCTACAGGTGATAAGTTTCAAGTCGTGGGTTAAGTAGGTTTACTTGTATTAATTTGGAGTAATGTAGTTTTTTTAGTTTAAAAAAATAAAAATAATACCATTTTTAAAGGAAAAAGAACTTAACAGGTTTGATTCAATTAACCAGGTCAAGAGTCGGCTTGGATTTTTTATCAATAATATTGGGTGAATTTTTCATTTATTTTTATTAAAACTCAATCATATTTAGACTTTGAAATATCAATCTAGATTTTTAACCCAATCACACCTTGTTAATTTTTTTCTATTTTTATTTAAATACTACCCGGCTAGATTTCGAATTATAGATCTACTAACCACACCAAAATCAGGTTTTAAGATAATCTATGGACATGTTTCGTTTTATTTGCCTAACATTTCACACTTCACTCTAAATATTACACACGCACTAGTTGATTTTATCTCTCTGGATTACATTAATATACAGCAGGTGTGTATTATAAGCTAGACTGCAAAGAAAAAGCACAAGACAGTTATAGGTTTGCAAGAAATTTAAGCAAGTCTTTGGTATATCACTAGCCACTCAACGATTCAATGCGTTCATTTGAGGTTAAGCCCTTTTATCATGGATATGATTAGCATTCAATAAATACGACAAAGTATATTATTAGACAGTGCAGATGCAAAGTGATTCTAGTTGGGGAGAGTGATAAAGTGTACTCAAAATCTTTGTATGTTTGGAGGATTAAAGTATAATAGAAGAATAATATTGGAATGAGAATTTTTTTGGCTAATGTGGCAAATGCTGTCGTGCTTGTGAGATGTGTATAATACATACATGGATATTAAAACCTGAAAGGTCTCTCTATGAGTTGAGTATGATCTAATCCCAAGTGACTTAATACCATGGATTCCAAACAACTTGATTGGTCAGGTTAATTAGGAATCAGCATCTTCATCTTCTTCTTTTTCACACAAAAGATTTAAAAAAAAAAATTAGATTGCACAATTAGAAAAATCATTTTTTTATTACAATAATTTCCCAAAAATCACTTTTTAAAATTAATCTACTTGAGATTAAACCCGAGTACATATGTTTTCATGTGTTTTTCAGTACTTCAACTGCATCGATCCAGGATTTACAAGCGCTTCAAAATGGAGTTCTGCAAACTACAAACCGATCAAATGGTGGTCACTAAAACCTTCAATGCAAGAGCACCAAAAGCATTAATGATCGTTGTACAACTATAATTAAGTTAAATAATCGGGAACAATCTACTGTACTAACCACTCATGCGTGCTTCCTCGGTAAACATGCCTGCTCTTTTTTGGACCATTACATTGGGACCACGGGACCATTTCTACCATGTCACGTCTCCCTATTACGAAGAACCCCATGTACCTACATGCAGCCCTCTATTGAGCTTTACGCAATCCCTAAAAATGTTCCAGGTTTCTCGAGCAAGCAAATTTGGAATCATATCTCGAGTTTCTCCAGCGAGCACCACCACAACTGATCAACTTTTATTCTCTTCCCGTCTTTTTCTTTCCTTCCCATGGCCCATATATCTCATGCTTTGATTTATTGCATGATTCCTAGGAGGGTCCTCATGACTCTTGCATTTGATTCTCAACTATATGGTAACTAAACTACTTTAAAACTCACTGAAGAGTAACCACCGAACCAACTAACATAACCACCATTAGCGATGGCAATAGGGTCCAAGCGATTCTTTCCCATGAGCAGCACATGAAGGGAAGGACCTTTTGTTATTTCGCCATGCATTTTAGCATAATTGGTATGGTCAAAATATATGCTTTCTCTAACCAGCAGGAAATGAAACTGCACTTTGGTGTTTTTGGGATCATAATTATTGCAACAATCACGCGACAAATCGCAGCCTCGGTGACATATTCCTCGCAATTTTATTATATGCTTTTTTAGGTAGCCATTAGCCCGACCCAATTTGAACAAGTTCATTAGTGTTCCCGGGATAGTGGATGCTTTTATCACTGATGCAGAACAGCTGAGGTTCTACATGTCTTCTCCGAGCATGTGGGTCAATCTTAAGAGTCAGGAGGCGTTGTACGTATTCTAGTTTATCAATCTGCCAATGTTCAGTAGCTATCATTTGATAACCGTGATGTGGCCGCACCAAAACGGAGTCATTCTAGCCTTATATTAGTGGAGCTTCACTGAAAATAGTAATAAAAGAACAGGTAGAACCAACCGTGCAACTATGAGAAAAATATAGTATAAATAATGGCTATATAATTTATAATTCTTTATTCGAAGATTTTTTTTATATATATTTTAAGTATTGGTGTTTGTGAAATTTAATCGATCAAGTAATTTTGTCTCTCTCTCTCTGTTTTTTTTTTTTCTATTTGAATACTTGTACTTAATTATAAATTTTAATCAATTAGGTATTTTTCATATATTTCGTTGTAACTCATTTGATATTTCAGTTATCTCTAATACAAATGGGTCTATATAATTTTCAAATTAACCATCATTTTATCATTTTGTAATATTTTCAAAATAAGATTAGGAAATTGAAAAAAAAACAATAAAACTAGTTAATTAGGTGGGTTTATTATTTATTTTTTACTCATTAGTTAGTTGGGGCTTAATTTATTTCCTATTAAATTAAGCAATAAAATAAGGATTGGTGGGCCATTCTTTGGCACTGTTCAATTAACAAATTCATTCAATTCAATCCTTTTAATATCTCAACTTTCTTTGAATTAACAGCCATTCAATTGACTATATTTGTTTTTTTAGGTTGCAATCTGTTTTTTTAAATGTTTTTTGTCCTAGAAACATCAAGTAAATATTTTTTTTAATATTTTTGGTTGATTTTGATATACTAATAATAATAAAAATATTATTTTAATTAACTTTTATTTATGGAACAGTTTTTAAAACTACCATGCACCCCCGTAACAAACATGCTCCCTAGCATATCATGTTCGAACTTGCTAATTAGATTGAAAACATTAAAGAAATCTAACGAGGTTGAGTATCTCCAATCCAATGTTTGTCGAGATCTAACGTCTTCTAACATGGTTAGCTTATGGAGTAGTTGTGTATGCTCAAAAAACCCCACTTGCTGCCCCAACCAGGGGAAAAAAAGAAGAAATCGAGCCTAAATAGTTAGTAACCACAAAGCACAAATCCATACATGGATGCCATGCCTTAAGAAGATGAGCGAGATGGTGGAAAGTTTCCCAAGTAATGCAAAGGGGCCACGAGGCCCTAGTCATGGTTTAACTTTGCGAGACAGTCCAGTCGGAAGAAGCATAAGGAACAATTTTTTGAGTGCAGGATTTTTTAAGGCCCGTGGGTGGTGGATAATGTATGCATCTATCCTGCTTTTTTTGCATTTGCTTGAGCTTTGACCTACGTGTCTGCTAATGGTGGGCTGATGTTTAATCGATGAAAAAAAGGGCTCTCACACAATGCCGACCAAATCCATTCGTTTCGCTCACAAATAGCAAAAAGGCCCACCTTCTCCAGCAGCCATTTGGGGTGCTCCTTGCTGGTATCATATAACAAATAATTGTTCATGATGGCTTGTCCTTATCTTCGGAGCCCTAAGCTAACGCCTTGCTTGTTTTTTGGTCTCACAATCTACATTCCTGCTGGCGACAGAAAGCTTCATTGTGTCCCAAAGCAAAATTTATATTTCTGCTCAATTAAATGACGTTAAGCATATTCCTGTTTTGAAAAAAAAAATTATATTTAGCATGACTTGGATGTCACCTAGCTTGATTGCTACAGTCATTTAGAGGGTTTACTTGATAATGCATCGGAGATACTTACGTGGAATATAAAAACATTAAGTTAATTTTTTTTATATGATTTTAATTATCTCTCACGTAGCAATGCCAGAAGCGGAATTTTTTTAAGCACCCATAATAGACATTTACGAATTTCAACTATTATCCACTGAAGTGACTTAATTAAATACAATGTATATTCTTGCTCATCTCTTCTTGTGATGAGAATGTTGAAGTTAATGCTTCTTTGACGTGGGTTTCGTGTAGTTCTTCCCTGATGAGTTAACCAATTCCTCTACCCCGCTTATTCCCTTTCAACATACCCCGAATCTAGCCTAAAATCTTATCTTTGGGGGTTGAGTTTTTCCCATGAAAAAAAAAAAGGAAAAGCATGTATTTTTAGTTTTTTATGATGTGTGGTTTGTATTTAAAAAAAATATACCTATAAAAAAACTCAATCTTATCTCATCACAATTCATTCCCAAACACACAGTTCACAAGACGTGCTGCAATCACAGTACCAAAAACATGACTTGAATATTACTCATGCTGAAGGTAAGTTCATTGGATCCCTGCTCCCGTTGTGTGCTAAACATTGAAAGATAAGTGATTGACAGTTTTGAAAGAAAACAAAATGCATTGATTTCGACGAAAAGCTGGCCGACCTCAGATCTGATTCCACTATATATGCACTTTCATCTTGAAATGACATGGGTGATGGGTGTTTGCCTACTGTTCCGTAATAAAATACTTGAAAGTTACAGGTATTTCCGGGACAAATTTATCTCAGAACTGACAGTTATAATTATATCTCTGTTAATTAACCCAAACCCTAAGCTTTGGATGAGCAGATATGTTATTTTATAAAATGTTTGTCCGGTATCTAATCGGGTGAATTTGACAGCCTCCCAGATTTATAATTACCTTTGCCAAGTTCACCCGATGGTTTTCCCTCGCCGATCTATCTTGTTAGACAGCTAACTGGCCGCTGGCTAGGCCTAATATAGCCATGCTGTATCCACAAGACATCACATGCAGTTATAACCTCTTGAAATCACATGGATTCTCCTTGTCTGTGAATGTATCATGTGAGTGTCTATGGTAACCGCCATGCTATATTAGCTCATCACTGCGTCTAATTATTGGTGAGGAAATTCTTCTTCTTGTTTTTACCCATGGTTCTGGCTCTAAATCTCTCCTTTAAGGACCCGTGAATCTAAAGTGAGGAAAACATAGGTTGTGGGAGATGCTCGCAGCCACACTGGATGTCTTTTCCTCGATCAATAGTTATATCTTTAGGAGATTCCCTTGTCTCGAAGATTCATCTCTCTGTCCCATATGCTTTTCCAGAGTAAACAGCGGTGATATATCGCCTTTAGAATTGTTGCGGTTACGTACACGGATTATATCCCGTATTAATTTGCGCGATCAAACCAGTTTCTTCATGGTGGATCCATGCAGTTGACACAGAGGGCTGGGTCGCTAAAAAAGACGACACCCATTTATGTGTTTGTCTATTGTCAGCGAGATCAATTTAATTCACAAGAAAAAAAAATGGCGAGAAATTACCTTCAACAATTGCTTCGAGAAAATAATTGAAAAATTATCAGCTGAAAACAAGTGGACAATATCTTAGTGGTTTATGTTTGGATTTTTTTTTTTTTTTTAAGAATGAGATTTAAAGATTAAAAAAATATTCTTTCTGTTTAACCCGAACTCCTGTATTTCGGTAGTAAAAAAATAAAAATAGAAATAGGGACTCGATTTTTTAAATTGGTGTGCTCTTGTTTTTACCATCGTCACACAATTTCCACACAAACCATCACCAACCAAGTTTCCAAAAATCTCAACCACACCGAACCAGAACCCCAACGTGTGCGAACTACCCTTATGACCACGCTTGACACTTGGTGTCTATGAAAACCCGTGGAGGTATTAAACAAGTCCGAGTCGGACAATGATAACGCTTACCCCATTTTGACGGGATAAACCGGTAAAGCCACTCCTGTCCAATCGCTTCGATTACCATTTTACGAGGAGACCACAAGCTTGAACATTCCTGATTGCAGGGCAACTCAAAGCGAACCGCATCATCCTCCAGTCCAAACACAAACGACAGGGACATCCTCTAGAACGACCAGCAGCTTCCATGAGATGAGATGAGATGAAGTGCGTCTTTGATATTATTATGTTGCGTGTTTTTTTAAAATTGTCTATCATTTAAAAGTACATAAAATATATTTTTTATATTTTTATATTAGCAAGTAAAAAACATCAATTTAATATATTTTTATTAAAAATAATAAAAATTATATCTTAAAATTCCACTTAATAATTTAAATTGATGAATTAAGATGATTATTTAATATAGTATCAGAGTTTTGATGATTAATTAGTTATGAATTTAAAATTTTTAAATTAAAAAAACTTTTATTTAAAATAATATAAATTATATATTAAAATTTTTGGAAAGATTTTTTAACAATTTTCAAAACAGATATATTTTTGATAAACTACTCGGGAAAGAAGCTACTGCAGTCCTATCCAGAAAGTTCAAGATAGATTTTTTTGTAATTATGATTGTCATGTAATAAGGTGAACAGAAAAGACAAGTTAAAGATATTGTAAGAGCCCATAGTATATATAAATTTGAATCCAACAGCTACGGCAAAATCAACAATCCTTTTATTTAAAAAAAAATAATATTAATTTACATCGTGCACAGAACACAACAAACGCAATTATCTTTTAATAAAAAAATATTGCTTTATCAACCATACTTTACCTTGAATTTTATACGTGAAAAGGTGGTTTTATTTATCTCGAGGGTAATGATATTCATATTCCAACTTTTGCTTGTCCTTGTTAATTAAATTAAATTTATTTTTTTAACTGAGAATTAAACAAGCCATGGTTGCATTTATAGAAAAAAAATATTTTTAAATGGACTCTTTTAAAATGCAATTCTGAAGCCTCGAGAAAGGTAATTTATCAACCATACTAAACCATTTAAGATAAGATAAAAAATTAATTAAAAAAGGAGGTCATTTACTGCTTGAAAAAACATTGCAGGTTGGATATTGTGAAAATGAAAGACTACAGTCCTTTTCTCTTAACCGTCGCCGTCAACGTTTGCTGGCTCACCGTTTGTTGCCATTGCATCACCACCGGACAAAGCAGGTAGAGATCGTCGTTGATTGAAAACTAATATCATTATCGAGAAAGAATTAATATTGCGCTAGCTAGGAACTTTATGTCGATCAACTAGTTTGTCCTTGTTGTGTATTAAATTAAACTATGTACCACGTAGAATAATGGAATAAATCCAATTACACAGATCTTGACTGATTGATGATTGAGGTTGTATTTTAAAATATTGTTTTGAGAAAAAGAATTGTTTTTAATTTTTTTAAATTATTTTTTAATTATATTTTTAAATGATTTTGATATGGATAATATTAAAAATAATTTTTAAAAATAAAAAAAAATTATTTTAATATCTTTCTTTAAATAAAACACGACAAATCTTTTTCAAAAACCTTATAGTTTCCAGGGAGATGGCTGGATAGTTTTATTTAATGCAAGCTGATGGAATTGGAATATTTCTTATTTATTCCAACCCAATAATTATTTCACATTATTAGTTAGAAATAGTTGTTTTTTCTTATCATTTGCACATGCTCGGAGTCCTCTCTTCTTTTCTTTTCCTTTCTTTGTTTCGGTAGGTATTTGTCGTGCAGGTGTTGGCGTTTAAAGACTAGATTATTCAAACCCTGAATAATTACTTAAAAATACTCCATTGTCAACTATTAAGTTTACACAGAAATATAGTTCCATGGTAGTTTGGCTTCATCTAGCCATCCCAGTTAAAAAATGGGATTCAATAAGTAATTTTATATTATTTTCTTAATTTTTTAAAATAAAAATCATCTAAATTTGAAATTCATGCAAGCTGCAATCCATTTAAACTTCTAGTCACTTAATCATTAAAACTTAAATATTATATCAAATAATTATTTTATGAAATAATAATATTTAAAATTTTAATTATTTGATTATTAAAAATTTAATATTACATCGAATATTAAGCTAAAATATGCTGTTCATTAAACACTTCTACTTTAGTTCTTTATTGGTTTAGAAAGAAAAATAAATAAGATAAACTAATCATAGCTTAACAAGTAAAGCTTCACACAGTACACCACCAAACACAAGTTACATCCCAACTGCTGGCCTTTAATTGTTAACCTAGGCTGTTGCTTGCGACCATTTATCTTATTATGCCTTGTTGCATTTCTTTTCCTCTGTCAACAGGATGCCCTTTTACTTGCTGCTTGGCCAAGTTAGCTCCAATTTTCCAAGTTATTCCACTTGATTGGATTTGTTGTTGTTATTCACCTCTCTCGATCAAACCTACTGCAAAATCTTCTGTTTCTAGTTACAGAATGTCGCTACCAGGTTCTGGGTAAAATTCATTCGTCCAGGCACATCGAGCTCTCGCCTTTTTTTCATGTCTATAAAAAATGGTCACTCACTGGTCCTTTCAATATATTAATCTTCGTGAAGATATTCATTTGTTGTTTATTTATCCATGTATTCTTGTTGCGACGGCAATTTGAATTGTTTTCTTGAGATGAGAAAAGTAGAATAAAATATATCTGGTTGCATTATTATAGTAGCTAATGCTCTGCAAATCATTAAATAGAAGCTTGAAAGAAGTATAAAACTTGGTAACTTGGTCGAACTAACACAGCAGTGTCGTCGAATACAGGCAATGGTGTGGCGATGATGTGTGCACGGTTATTCTAGAAGAGGAGGAAATCTAACACCGGAGAAGGAAATCGAAGTCACGAATCTACCGACATGTTTATTCTCGGAAAGGGAAATGATGCGATCATAGATAGTACAGGGTCATCTGTTCAATCTATATATCTCTTCGCCCAGCATGACATGGGAGCCAGGTAAAACTTTGGCTTTTGCAAGCGGAAGACTAGAGAGCGTGGAAATAACTAGACTGGTCTCTGGTCGTATGCTTTCTTATTGTTATGATAATATATTAAGAAAAAAATAACAATTCACTTAGTGATGGTTTGTTATTGGACGTAGTTGTTTAAAAAATAATTTTTATATTATTTTGATATATTAATATTAAAAATAATTTTATTAAAAAAAATTATTTTAAAACACAACAACCACGCCAAAGCTGCCAAGAAAAAAAGTAAAACTGTAAAACACCACCTGTACAGTTGATTGCTAAATATGTACATGAAATTCCATGTAACGAAAAATAAATGGGTAATTGTAAAAAAAAAAAATTATAGTTTGTTATGAATTTTATTTTTATTTTATATTTTTATAAATTATATTTTATATTTATAATTCATATATTCAATAACAGTTTACAATCTGAATAATATATTTTATTTAA
>Ga0325414_1004233_pt1 | contig 14994 bp, 13 predicted proteins | sample PopdelMetagenome_8_FD_206183 | JGI IMG/M metagenome (GOLD analysis project Ga0325414, IMG submission 206183) | Populus deltoides microbial communities from Bellville, Georgia, United States - Leaf-PdKOR-R3 | ecosystem: Host-associated > Plants > Phyllosphere > Phylloplane/Leaf | place: USA...
ATTTTTGAAGATAATAATTCATTTAAACGTGAGGCTTTATGATCCGATATTGTGAGTCGTAGTGATGGTTGGGAATCCACTCCATGGATTCTTATCAACAGTTGAAGGACTGGGTTGAGGAAAAGATTCTCCATGACAAACAAAACAATGAAGAAATTTCAATGTTTGAAGAAAAAATAATAAAAATATTACAGACTATTCAAGAGTTATAAAAAGAAAAGAAAAGAAAAAAAAACCCTTCCTTGAATAAATTTCTAGCTTAAGGTCAAAAGGCATCACTATTAATACTACTACCACTACAGCATTTACCTCACGAAGTATCAGACAGAACATGCTATATCTACATCTTTTGCAACTCGTTCCTTGAGTAGGTTACGTATCATTGAACCTCATACTGCACAAAGGAAGAAATCAAGAAAATAAGAATGAAGAATGAGAACAAAGTCAGAAACTCTCGGATCTAGAAACTGATGTTGTTAATGTCAATAACAATGGATAAACACATAACAAATTAAATGCGAGGAATGTTAGATAACTATAGCCAGGAAGGAATAGTGTGGGGTAAAAAGTAAACTACTGAAAATGCAAATCAATCAATAGAAGTCCACGAGTAACACCACGCAAGATTGTATTTAGAGTTCAACCAATCAGCTGAAATATAATCAAATAGTGGTCATGTCCAGATGCTTCAATGCGCCATGTTTTTCAGTGGTTGTTGGGTTGGATATGGAATAAAAGTAAGTCTCGGAACGAGTACGAACCTAATTTAGGAATGGGCCAGCAAGCCAAGCATGTAAAAGAACTTGTGCTCTGGCAGTCATTGATCATCTCTGAGCTTGATCTGAACCTGATGGTCCAACTGAAGGAGTAGCTGGCACACTACTTGCTGACCCATTCTCAGCAGGTGGAGGCACGCCCCATTTTCCTTCAGATTCAAGAGGCTCAAAGACATGAACCCCACCATCTGATAGTCCCAATGCAAACTGATTTGGTTCTTGTGGGTGTGCAGCGATCACTAGTGGGTGGACATTTGAACTGCATATATGAAATAATGGGGGTCAAAATAACGTGGCTATTACATATAAAGAAGGTAGAGAATTATACTTCAGCTAGCAAACTGTCAAAATCAGGATGTGCATTGCATAAACAGGAGGTAGAGTCCAAAGCAAACTAGTTATGGGCTAGGAATTTATGATGCATAAATAAGTAATAAAATGGAATTGACTTGTAAAAGTAGAATCCTGTGAATGATTATAGATCAACAAGAACGAAAACATTTAAGCATATTTGGAAACTCATTCCTGGTTATATGGTATTACTATTATTAGAGCAAGAGATCACAATTTATGTTCAAGGATCATCTGTTTTTCTTTTTAAGTTTTAAATGCACTTTAAAGTGCAGTAACAGATGTCACCAGATATGAAGATTTGCTCATAACTTTTCCAAGATGGTCGACTCTTTTGACCATTTAACTTCTTCTCAGAACAATACAACAATGTGATCCTATCATTCTACCAAGAAAGTCATACGAAAAAAGGCAGGAATAAATTATCTTGGAGAACCATGAAAAGGAATTCAGAGATAGGTGGAGGAGAAAGTAACCCAAAGCTTAACACAAAATGAACCATTGGATGCCTTAGAAAGTGATAATCAAAAAACACGTAACAGGCAAGCCACCATTCATTTAAGTTATCACATATTTGCAAGAGTATATTAGAATGCTTGCTGGAAGCTGCACATAGGGAATTGTTCCACATAAACACAATAGCACCATATGTCAACTGAGTAATGCTGGAGATAAATCTAAAAAGACCTACACCAATGAATGCTGCAAGATAATTACCTGATATTAGGGAAAAGATACGTACAAGGATTGATACGACAACGTAATCTGAGATTCATAGCACTAAATACACAGACAGTTGCATCTAAGAAACTGGCATATACCAGATGACTATCACAGGAGAACACTGCATGTGAGATTGGCGCAGAAGATTCACGTAGAACCCACTAAATCAGGAAAAAGGAAGAGCAACTCAGTACCTGACAACAACATGCTAGTTCCACAATAAAGTTGACTTAAGAGACAAAAGTACCTGCTTTACACATTCTAGCTTTGTGGTTTCATATATGGCAAGCTGAGTCTCATGCACAACCAGGAAATGTATCTGATCCTGATGAAATTGTACACGAGTGTCTGATTGTGCTGTTGGTGTCCTTCCAGCTGGGACCTGCAAGAATCTTGCTTTCTGCTTTTCCCATCCATCAGAGTTCCATACACAAAGCTGAAGAAAGAGCAAGTTACATCGGAAATGAGTTAAGATTTGGGGGGGGGGGGGGAGATTGGGGAATACTTTATGGACTTGAACCAAAGAAGTTCAGAGAAATGCAAAATCTTGTGTAGAAAAAAGTAATAGATGCTGCAGGGAGTAAATACGCCTGCCATTTGCATAGAAAAGAGAAGAACAAACCAAGAATTCTTTGGCATGCCCACTTGCAACAGTAGCAAAGCAGAATTATGCTAAAACATGTTGAAATTTTCAAAAATCAAGTATTGATGCATATTTCTCAAGGACTGAGCATCTAACAAGTCAAATCCCATTGAGAAAACTAAAACATGAAAGCACAGTGACAACACACATGACATCTAATTGGACAATTATTACCTGAGCATCTGCTCCTGATGAGACTAGCATGTTCAACACATGGGAAAAGGCAAGGCCAGTTATTCTTTTAGAGTGGCCTTTGAGCTTGCTCTTGACCTTCACCAATAAATGAACAGTAGTAAATAACAATTGATACTGCTCTAACCAATAACAGGAGGAATAACTGTCTATAGCATCATACCTCGTCTACGCGGACATTATATATTTGAATTGTGGAATCATCCATGCCAATAGCAATTATGTTGTTATCTTGAGGATGAAAAGCAAGAAAGGTTGCTGCAGGAGGTGGTGGCATGAAAGTTGTCATCGTCTGCACTCACCAAAAGAAAATGAGATTAGTCAAATGAAAATGACTTCACATCATAACCAACAATCCTTGAATTACCTTAAATGTCATCATATTGAAAAGGGAAATCTTTCCTCCGGATGCTGACATAACATAAGAATCATTTTTGGACAAAGCAAAACAGGGCACAGCCTCTTCAGGGTTAGTGTCAGTGCTGTCATTGGTCATCAGAATCCCACTTGATGGTTGCCATAATTGAGGTGACACACCTGCAGTTGCCTACAGGATGAAGGACCAATTTGAATACACAACAGAACTCATATTAGAAATTTGAGTAAAATAGAAGTGCAGATGGTTGATTAAAGCCGCTTTGCAAGTGCTTTTACCTTGCCACTAGCATTCCGATCACTGCGTTGCCATTTCCATAATAGGTGTATTGCATTTGAAGCTAATGCCAAAATAGCATTGCCAGAGTTTGTATAGATTAACCTTGATATCTGCAATAATAATAATAATAATAAAAGCTGATGATCATGTCCTTGTTGGAAACAGAATAAAAAAAAGAAAAGTTGGAGTCATGATGGAGTTCATGAGTAACTTGATAAAGCATCATATTCCAGTCCACAAATAAATAAAAAAATTCAATCAAGAATACATATGGATAGCCATCATACACTGTCGATGCCATTAAGCATGATTCATTTAGAAATATAATGATAAAGCACTCTGTAACTCCTTAATTCAGTAATTCTTCTTGTCATATGCTCAGTTGTAGCTATTTGTAACTGTTTTGCATTTCACCCTAATAAAATTACTAATTTGAAGGGTAAAAAAATAGCCCTCTTTCCATGAACTGTTTAACAAAACAAGTTATAAATGCCCGGGTCTTTTTTTTTTTTTTTACTCCCTCCAAAGGACAATATACTTAAATCAAGATGACCATTTCAAATCACAGAAATACTGACAGATGCTCGTTAATGTATGCCACAGCCAACTTACACTCTTATGTTTGGACATCCCATCACTGTTGGCAATATATTGAACATATCTGGAATTTCTATCCACTAATAACATAATAAATTTTTATGGGACAGGAAAAAATTTACATGTAGTTCAGCATATTCAAAATGCATTACTGGCATGAAGATGAGACTAGTTGCCACTCTAGAGTTATGGTAACTAAAGTTGGCACATGCATCTTCAGAAGTAGTCCCAATATGTTGTTTTCCTCCAGTAGTATTTCATAACATTTTAACTCTTACACCCTCTTACTGTACGTGGCTGTGGTCAAACTTCATCTATATCTACATTATTGTCAAATTTCTTGAAATAATTAAGAGTAAAGAACTGTTAGCAGGATTTTACTAACAAAAAAAATGCTTAAATTTCAAAAAATAGCAGTGGTAGGTAATCCTGCAAAGTTAAACATACGAGTATTAAGGAATCAAAGTGAAGTTGAATAACAAGGTCAGAGTATGGAAAGGAATATGATCTCAAATAAGATCATCATGCCTCTGAAGCTTCAGTGATTTAAAGCTTTAATAAAATGTTCAATAGTTGGCATAAATTAAATCGTGGAGCATTTAGAAGACCTGTAACATCAGTATATTGTCCAAAGGAAAACAGTGCAGCCTAGTTTGTCAGAATTGCAATGATATTGACCAAGCAAGACAAAAACAATAATTGACCGGAAAGTATTTCAGATGCCCTCAAAGAAAAATTTCCATACCTTGGTTACTCTCAAGTTTTCAGGGAGCCTCAAGGACCGGCATTGAGATGGTTCATTGATTTCAGTGAGCTTCCATATCTTTGATTTATCATTGGATTCTTCAGTTAATCGAGGTTTCACATCTCCCAAGTTCCTGGCATCTCCATTCTACCAAGAGAAATTTGCTTGTTACTAGAAATTATGACAGATTCTTTTGGTGCTACCATGGAAAATGAAGATTGTTCAAAAAAAATCATGGAAAACTAAGTGCATGCTCCTAGTCTCTAGTTCAGTCCTCTTATAGTAAGAGAAACCATGTTACAATAATGAGTTGTGTGATTGAAGGGTAATTAATATGCAAGTTACTTGAGCATAAAATTCGGATGCTACTGTAAATGAACAAGCATGTCCAACGAACCATTCCAGCAATGGCAACCACAGAGGCACTCCTGTCTGCAAGACCAGTGCTGGTTGCAGCAGCTGCTGCTGCCGCCACCGCTGCAACTGAGATTGGGTTAACAGCAGGCTGCACAAGAAACCCACTGTTAGATACTAGTTAATTACAACCAGGGCAATGTAACATACGCACTAATCATTGACAAAGTTACCTTCGCAATGGATTCAGATGTTCGTGAGGCATCGAAAGAAAGATTTTCAAATGTACGCAACAACCTAAAGCCATCTGTATTTGCCAATATTTTAATCCCATTATCATTCGCAGAAACAGCCAAAAGACTGCCATCCTTGTTGAAGCGGATACGTGGGCTCGCCTAAGAATTGTTAAAGCCAAAATAAGCAACTACAGCCCTCAAAACAATATGTTACAGTTTACTAGCATATAATGAACTCACTGGGAGACCTCCATCAGCATCAATTGTTGTCAGAAGTTGAACACTGTCCATATCCCAGAACTTGATGGAGAAATCATCACCAGCAGCCAAAAAACGATTCTTTGTGGTATCAAATTGCAAGACACCCCAAGATTGTTTTCTAGATCCAAGATAGGTTCTTTTCACAGCACCTTCACTTTCATTCCATTCAACAATAAATGAATCCCCATCTTTACTTGTACCGCAAGAAAATAGCCTGCAGTTTCCATCCGAAAACCCAAAGACAACAAGTGGGAAGATTATTATTATTTCAACCATGCACAAATTCAGAGAAAAAGGAGATTGTTGAGCAATGAGTCAATTGTGCTGACCTTGTACCATCAGCACTGTAAGCCATGGTTGTGCACCAGCGACCAGGAGCCTCATAATCAACTCGAGATCCCAAGTTGTCATATAACCATGCTTTTATCTTTCCATCCAGTGCTGTTGAATATATAAACTGAGCACAGAAGGAAAGTCAAGCAACATGGAAGACCAGAAATGATTGATTGGTGGAAGGAGAAAACAAACATGATGAACTCAAAAGTATGCTACAGGATAAACAATAATGTTCACAAAATGGACATGTCACCTGAATGTTTTCCTTATAATGCGGGCAAATGGAATAAACAGGAGCCTCATGACCTTCAAAAGTATACACTTTTGCACCACTGGAAGCATCCCACACCTAATAATAGGAAAAAGAAAAGAACAGTGGGCAACTTTTCATGTCTGAAGAAATAACCCTTGATGCCTTTTATTCTAAAAGCCAAAAAGTAACATTAAACCCTACCTTAATGGTTTTGTCATCACCACAGGTTATTACACAGAGTTGCTTATTCGGAGTGGAGAATGCAAGATCATTAACTCCACCAACATGAGCATCAATCTACAAGGGAAAATTTGAGTCATTTTATATCAAGTAAAATCAAACACCCGAGCAACAAAGAATAACAAGCTTGATACTGGTGTAACTTGAGGTTATGTACCTCCAGATGCTGACGCACTTCATCATTCCCATGATAAGAATATATTTGTACAATATGCCTTGAGTATGCAACTCCTGTTGTTGAACAGAGATGAGAAATCAGTAAGTGCCTTTTTACCCCCAAAATCTTATGTATATTCCTAATCCAGCCATGCAGTGTAATAGATTTTAGCTTACCAAATAAGGAACCATCCGGACTCCAAATTACACGGTTAACCGAGACACCAGGATCTTTGGCTAAAGCTGCCTAAATTTCCCCAAAAAAAGACAGTTCAATTTCAGTCATGATGGAGAATTATTTATTTAGTTTAGTTAGATAGTAATTTTCTTTAGTTATTTTTATTCTTATTATATTGTTATCTAGGAAAATATTGGAGTTTCCTACTTTATTGGATTCAATTAGGGTTTGGTGCCTATTTAAAAGCACCTAAACATTAGTTTTGGGGTCTGCCATTTGATAAAAAAAAAAGAACATCAAAACTTTACAGATTTATTTGTTTTACCTAGTGGATCTCTAGGTGTTCTTCTATTTTCGGATTCGAGAAACCCATAGAAGACCTCTACAGCTTGTTTATATTTCTCAACTGTTCTACATCACATCCAGCATGTAGCACACATTATATTCAGTGCCATAGGTATAAAAAAGAATAAAGAACAAACCTGAAGAGGCATCGAACAAGCATTCAGATCCCAAACTTTGAAGATTCTTAAAACCAGTCGCTCCCTAGAACCAACTTCCCACAGCCCAATGTCCCCAACATTGGTGCCAACTGTAGCAACATATTAAAAATATTCAATAGCCAGACCAGGGTATAATCTAGATTAATGCTCAAGGAAGCAAATAAGCCAAAGCTACGGAACCAACCAAATGAAAGACTGAAAAATAAAGCAGACCTAGAAGAAGAGTCAGTTGAAGAGGATGGAAATCCATGCTCATAGGAGATGATCCCTGATTCAGAGTCCGCGCAACGACCTTTGGCAAGTCATCCGGTGCATTAAAAGCTTGACCATGGCCATGACCATGACCATGCCCTGGAAATGATACTGGCAACACATTAACCGGCAAATTTACCTGCATAGATGACAATCAACACGGCAGTTTGGAAGGGAATAACATAAACATAATGACAGGAGTATAGAAGTTACTGGCTACATTCATATTTGCATAAAGAGTATGATAAAGAGTATGATACGAATGACATGAAAACCAGACTACCTCATCAGAAATCCCCATGGGCCTTACTCTTTTAGCAACATGGTCAGAATCTCCTGAAGGGTAATCTACGGAAAGGTTAGCTGGAGGAGTTCGTGGATGCTTCAGAGCAGCTATGCAAGGCACCAAAATGCATATATTATTAAAAAGGGAACCATGTATGCTCACAAACACAATAAGATGGTTTGCGGAAGCATCTATAGCAAATTGAAGGAAAGTACTACCTGGGATTGATGGAGCACCAAGACCAATGGCTCCTCCTCCAGAGACTGCAGAATGAGTTACTGTGGAAGGAGTGGACATCCAACCTGCAAGAGGTGCTGGGACTGGTGCTGGTGCAGGTTGAAATGGCTGAATATAAAAATTCAACCACATAAGGATAAGCATGCATCACTAGAGGGGAGAGAGAGAGAGAGAGAGAGAGAAAATAAAACCAACCAAGCTGATGACCCACCCCATGTGCACCCAATGGAGGAAACCCTCCAGCTTTTGGTAAGGAGCCAAGCAATGGATTGTTTGCAGGTGATGGAGCCCGAGCACCATTTGGTTGTCCACATGAATGATCAACAAAAAGAGTCTTTATATCTGGGTTTGACCTTGGGTTTTTACAAAGTTGGTGCTGCCAATTCAAGCTGTAATTTACATAGCAAACTAAATTCTCTGTTTGCAACCATGCCAAGGTTTACAGATGTTATACATGCCAACTAAAGCCATATATTTCTATAAATTAAAGAAAGAGAAGAAAACATGAAGTAGTAATGTCAGGATACATTCCACAAATATATAAACTAATTAGATCATATCCTACTCCAAGATTTTCAAGCCTATAGTTTAGAGACAGACATATCAAATGATGAAAAGTTTCATTGCGATTCTCTCAATAATGGAACAGCTCAAACACAGATTACATGATAGAAGCTCATCAATTAATGCTGGAATTGCAAATGTTCTACATAACACTTAATAAACAAAAATATCATTTAAGAATATTTTTCCAGGTAACAACACCTGCCAAGCCGCAAGTTATTTCAAGCCAAAACAATGGTGATAGAATGGGATCATATATACATTTATCCGTATATGAATTACCTTTGGTTAATGAGAGTTCGTAGCCTTGAATTCTTAAGGTTAGGAAACTGCAATTTGTCACGAAACAAGGGATTTGCTTCGATAAGCTTCTTCAGTTCCACCAACATGATTGCTCTTGCCGACTTGGTATCTCCATATTTGGAGAGTTGCTCATTCTCCCTGTATACAACAAAGCAAAATTGAGCATACTTGCTATGCTTAGTTGACACTAAAGAATTTGAATTCGATTACTTTAACACACATCTACCTAAAATTCTCCAATGTCAGTAGTTGAGTGATTTCCTTGAAAAGCTCCTCGTTGAATGTGGAAAACACTTTCAAATCCTTCACCAATATTTCAACTGCCATGGACCGATCATGCCTATAAAATTTCAAAACATACCGAAACCATCACTACACAAACAATACCTCATAAGCTTAAAGAGTTAAAACCCAAAGAATTGCAAGCTTACTTATCCAAAGCTTCGAGATACTTTTGCTTCCTTATCTCGAAAAATATTTTCATTGAATATCGATTGTCATCCACTTTAGTGAAACCAGATAGGTATTTCTCCACCTCGTCCCAATTTCCATTATGCACCTCATCCTCAAAATACTTCATGTTAAAGAAAAATCCAGATTCCTGCTCAAGCCTATTTTTATTTCATTTTCACATTACATTTCCACCAAAAATTAACAACTAATCAGTTATCACTAATAGAAAAATAGCAATAATTGTAAAAAAAAAAAATCTTACTTATGAACAGTCTCTTTGAACTTTTCCTCATCAAGGAATTGCAAGATCAGGAAAACAAGCTCTCGACTGAGAGAAGACATCTTAAACGCGCCGTTTTGTAAACCAATTGCACAAATACCACCGACTGTAGCTCTAGATCTGCCTGCGACCAAAATATTTTCAAGAAAATCACAAACAAGCGAGCTGCCAAAAAGAAAAAAGAAAGGAAAAAACTAGAACCAGATCATGATTAGGGATTTGATTTTCGTGAAGGATCAAAAGAGAAATCTACTATTCTTTTTTTTAGGAATCAAAAAATATATTGAGAGAGAGGTTCTGAGATATTTCTAAGAAACTCACCTCCGAAAGAAAGCAACTGAGAGATCAGACCCTTTCTTTCTCTTTCTCTCTAGAAATGAAGCACAAATTTTTTTTATCTTTTTTCTCTGTATAGACTTTCTCTCCCGCAGAGTTTTATATAGTCCATAAATTTATATACATTTATATCTCAATAATGAACCTCGCAGAAATGGCGAATTTAAAAGGCAAGAGGAGACAGATAACGAGGATGATAAGTACGTGTACTTTTCAAGGGTGCTTATCAGAACGTGATAAGTTCTGAGAATCTGACTAATGTCTTATGCATAAGTCCAGTTATTTGTGGTCCACTTAGCCGGCTACGTTTTGTCGAATGTCTCGGCGCGGAATCCCTAGCTGACAACTTTCTTACTCGAAAAAGAATCGCTCTGCAACAACGCAGATAGTAATTCCGAGTTCTTTTTCTTTCTTTTTTTTCATAATTTCGTTGGCATGAGACGATTAATGTCGTTGAAAATCATATATATACCTTGACGAATTCATAATTTTTTTTTCCTAGGATTCAAACTTTCTATTTTAAAAATATTTTTAAAAAAATTTAATATTTTTACTTTAAATTAATATTTTTAAATCATTTTAGTGCTTCGATGTTAAAAATAATCTTAAAAAATTAAAAAAATATTATTTTAATAAATTTTTAAATAAAAAACATTTTAAAAAATAACTATAACCATATATACTTTAACATTTAACACGAGAAGCAAACTCATTTATCAACTAAGCCATCAAAATCAACCCACGTAATTATAAGAAAAGGTAATAATGCAACACAAATAAGAAGCTTATTTATTATAAATACTATCCATTTGTTTATTGTGAAATATATATATATATATATATATATATATATATATGTTTGCATTTCAATTATTTTGAATTATTATGATCAATTGTGGATTAAAATGACATAATAGGTAGACTATTTCATATTCTTTGAGATTAAATATTATGTTAGTATTATCAGTTTTTTTATTTAAAAAAATCCTACTGTGTCTATATTAAAATCAAAGCATATGATACATTTGACTAGTTATATAGCCTTTGTTGTTTAAAGAATATAAATACAATTAAGAGATGCATTTAAGGATTAAAAAAATTTGTTATTTTATTTTATTTTTAAAGTCTGAATTTCATATCCACAAGATTTTTTTTTGTTATAGGTGAGGTGTAAAAAAAACAAATAGTAAAGATTCTAAAACATTTTTTACTTCGGTTCGAGTTTCATAAATTTTATAAATTGCTATTTGCTTTTTTCTTATCATTGTTTTATTAAAATTTTTTATCTATCAAATTTGATCCTTATTTTTTTAATTGTTACTTATTTTATTTGAAATAATTTATGAAATGTTAATTATTATTATTTTAATTTCTTCATCTTTCAATTTTTTTATTTTTTATTTGATTTCTATTATTTTGATTATTATTTATTTTATCTGAGATAATTTATGAAATTATATTTTTTTCAATTTCATTCCCATTCAATTTTTTAATTTGTAAGATTTGTTCCTCATTATTAAAAAATAAAACATTAATAAGTTATTTTTCAGCTTATTTTTCATAACATAATCAAACACTGTAAAATGTTTTACAACTTATTTTTCATTACACTACCAAACATTGAAAAATACTTTTCCGGAATTCACTTTTCCTGAAATTCATTTTCCAAAAGAAAACTACTTTCCAGCAAACAAACAGGGTCTTAATATAAAAATTAAATTCTAAAGAATGAAATTGAAAAATAAATATTTAAAATAATATATATATATATAATATATATAATAATAATAATCAAAAGTTTGAGGATCAAAGTTGATATAATCAGCAAATAATATGACATTTCTAAATTTTTTAAAATTTTGGGAAAGTTTCTTCCACCCAAAATAAAAGGAAAATATTTTTCTGAAAACCAAACCAAATTTTCTTTAATTGAAAAGTATTTTTCATTGACTAATTTTTTTAATAACAAATAAATATAAAAAAAATTTAAAATAATTTTTAAAAAACCACTTTTGAAAAGAAAAAAAAAATCCATTACTTAGACAATGTAATTACGAAACGTAAAGAATATACCTTTTAGTTGTAATATTATCACTGGGAACAACGTCTAAGTGATGTGATTGATGAAAGAGAAACTGGGGATGGATGGCGTGGAAAAGTTATAAAAAAAATAAATAGAAAAGTTATAAAAAAAATAAATAGAAAAGTTATTTTAACATTTTCTTTATCACAGCCCCACCCCGACAAACTTTTTCGGACAAGACATCTTCAGTTCGCCCTCAGATTTGTTTCACTATTACAGTACTTGCCATTAAGGTGGGATCGCGTGATGAAGAAGATATATATGTGTGTATATATATATATATATATATATGAGAATAAGATTGCTATTTACAGAAAAATAACGTTTGTTTTATCGCGATAATTTCGAGACGGAGAATCTTGTTCGCGGGTTGAAATTAGTGTTTTTTTTTTTTCCAAGGGCCCTCCTACCCAATTCTTCAAATTTGGGCTAGCTGGCGGGTAAATTCATAATGTAGTCAATGAAAGTGTAGAGTGATCTAGATTAAAAAAAAAAAAAAAATTGATGACGGATGGCCTTGTAAGAATTTCTTGACTGGTAAAATTTTATTAAAAATATATAAATTTTATTTTTGAAAATTTTAAAAATAATATTACTTTAATTTCTTATAAAAAAAATTATATGATTCTAAATTGACTCTCTTACAATTTTACCTCATGTCAACTTAAAAGCAGGTTTAATAATGTTTTTATACATCAAAAATAAGTTTTTAGCATGGATATTAGTTTTTTACTTCCCGACATTATATTTTTTATTAGTTTTTATATATTAAAAATTAAATATTTATTCTCATAAATAAATCTACTTGATGATGTTAGGGGTGTAAATAAGAAATTATTTTTTCAATATCTCTTTTATTGTCCATACCTTAAGTCATGATCATAGTTTTTAAACTTGGCTTGGTGGCTGATTCGGTTCAAGACTCGGGTTTTGGATTTTGATTGGGTCACCGGGTTGTCCGGGTCAATTTCTATTTTTTAAAAATATCAAAACGATGTTGTTTTAATAAAAAAACAAAACAAAAGTCAACGGGTTGCAACCAGGTTTTTGACTGGATTTTCCGGGTCAACCGGGTTGCCAGGTCTGCCAGGTTACACCGGGTCATGACTTTTTTTATTTTTTCTTCACCCCGGCCCAGTTCCAATCCCGGATCTCGGGTCAATCCGCAAGGCCGGATCAGGTTTTAAATTTATAATTAGGATTGATGCAAAGAAAATATTCTTTTACTATTCTAAGTCTACTGAGATGTATACCAATTATTAGTCTTTTCTTTTTTTAGTTTTTTTTTTAATAACAAAGATGTCCTTAAACTACGTTTTACGCAACAAAAATATAATTTTTTTTGTTAAATCTTAAATATACTGACCACAATTACATTTTTATTTATAAAAAAAATATAATTTCTCTAAAAATTAGATAAAACGAGAAAGAATATCTAATTCATTGCATTTGCCAAACCTAACTCATCAAATGGAATGACTCGGGCTTACTTATAACAGGTTTGAAGTTCATTGTTAAAGGTATCGGGTCATTAACCTGATCAAAATCCAACAAAGTCAAAAGTTGACTTTAATAAAAGAAAACAGATTGTTTAGATTAAAAGTGTTTTTTTTTAACTAAAAAACGTTTCTCAATAATTATGAAATATTTTATTTTTAATACTAGATTATTTTCTGCCCTATGCTTGCAGATTGGATCAATTTATTTAAAAAATATTTAGATGTTATTAATGTGTTTTTTAGAAGAAAAAAAATATAATTCTATAAGGATTAGCCTAATGTGATTTGGTTGACTTGGTAAATTCAAAGACAAACTTGACAACCAATAAAAATGTAATTTGACTAAAAAAATTAAGACAACATCTTTTTTTAAATACTGAAACAACAACATATTAAATCGTCTTGAATCAACTCGAGTTAATCTATCAAATCTGCTATCTAAGTCATGAAACCCTGATACCTCAATAGAAAGCAAACAAAAATAAAATTATTAAATTAAATTCTCAATTGACCCAATGTTGAAAGATGAAATGGAACCAAAATTCAACTAAAAAAATGAGTCAAGCCAACCTGGTTTAATCTGTCAAACATAGGTCATAAAATTGGGATAATCTCATAGAAAGCAAGTCCAAGCAAATTATGAAGTTCAATTCTCAATCAACTCAATGTTGATGAACGAAATAAAAAAATCAATTAAAAAAACAAAAAAAACTCGAGTCTACTCGAGTTAGCTCTTTAAGCACTATTTCCGAGTCATGATGCTAAAATAACATAATAGAAAATAAACAAAACAAATCATGAAATATAATTCTCAATCAATCCAATATTAAATGATGAAATAAAAAAATTAATTAAAAAAACTGTGTCAACCGGGTTAACTTGTTAAACTCGTAATACATGTCGTAAGAGTGTGATAGCTCAATAAAAAAACAAATCTAGTATTAAAAAATAAAATTAAAAAAAACCATTAATTAAAAAAACTACTAACTAATACTTTAAAAGGTGTGGGGAAAGCTACAGTATTTTCCCCATGCCACATGCTTTTTTTTTTTTTCGTTTTATCATTTTTTATCATTTTTTTTGTTCTTTGTTTATTTTTTTTGTTATGTTCTTCTTTTTTTTTGTTTTTTTTCCTTTATTTTCCCCATATTTTTTTTTCATTTTTCCCTTTTTTTAGGCTTTGCATATTTTTTTTCATTTTTTCCCTTTTTTTAGGCTTTACATGTTTTTTTTTCTTTTTTTTTCCAAGTTTGTCTTCTTCTTTTTTTTTATTCTTTTTTGTTTTTGTGTTTTTTTTCAAAATTATCTTTGTTGATTTTGTTAATATTGAACTGGTTAAAAATTTAATTAAGTAATTTTTTTCTTTAAAACATTATGGATTACTACAATGTTTCCCTACATGACTTTTTTTATGAATTTTTTTTTCAAAATGGTCTTATCGATTTTGCTTCGTAGTTTTTTTTCTTTAAAACATTGTGGATTGTTACAATATTTCCCCACAT
>Ga0325414_1004234_pt1 | contig 14993 bp, 4 predicted proteins | sample PopdelMetagenome_8_FD_206183 | JGI IMG/M metagenome (GOLD analysis project Ga0325414, IMG submission 206183) | Populus deltoides microbial communities from Bellville, Georgia, United States - Leaf-PdKOR-R3 | ecosystem: Host-associated > Plants > Phyllosphere > Phylloplane/Leaf | place: USA...
AAAAAAATTGAAAGATGATGAAATTAAAATAATAATAATTACAATTTCATAAATTATTTTAAATAAAATAAGTAATAATCAAAAGAATGATGACCAAATTTGATAGATAAAAAAATTCAATTTAAAAAATGATAAGAGAAAAGTAAATAACAATCATAAAAATAAGGACCAAAGTTAATATAAAAATCAAATTAAATCAAATTTTAAGGGATGAATTTGAAAAAAAAAGATTCAAACAAAATATATAGTAATCAAAAGTTTGAGGACCAAATTTGACATAATCAGCAAATAATATGATATTTTTAAATTTTTCACAATTTTTAAAAAGTGTTTTCCACCCAAAATAAAAGGAAAACACTTTCCTGGAAATCAAGCCAAATTTTCCTTTGACAGTAAAGTTTTTCCGTTGACCAACTTTTCTAATGACAAACAAACATGGTAAAGTTTAGAAACCACTTTTCGAGAAACAAACGCAAACAAACATAGTAAAGTTTGGAAAGTGGTTTTCCGAAAATCACTTTCCGAGAAACAAACGCACTCTAAGTGATACAAACCAAGTCAGGTCTGAATTTGACCTTAAAATGTTATTGAATTACAGGTTATAAGATCAAACATATCTCTCAAATGATATATCAATTCAAGTTGAAATCTTACAGGGAAATACTAGACATATGAAACTATATTCTTGTAAATTTTCAAATCAAATGGAGTTCTAAAACATATTATTTCATAAGATCAAAGTTACTAGATGAATATTGTCAAATCTGCAAAATTAGACTTTCATGTACTGTTTGAGACATATCTAGAGCTACAGGTGCAATTGTGTTGCAATTCAAGTTGTTATAGAGACTAAACATCTTAAGCTTTTTATCCATATATTGTAGGCATTATAATTCATCCAGATGAGAGAAAACAACGTATTTAAATTCAAGACTGAAATCTGCCAAAAATATACCAAAATTGAAGATTCAAGCTACAAAGAGAAATTTTAGCATGAAGACTTTGTTTTTATTATCCTATTTTATTTATTTAATTATTTTTGAATAATTATTTTTAATTTGGGTTTGTTCTAGCCCACTAGATATTATTTAGGGGTTTATAAGGCCCTGTTTGGCATTACGGTCCAACCGTGCTTTTGAAAAAACATGAATTGTTTTTGCTTCAATTTATTTTTTTTGTATTTTTGGATCGTTTTGATATGTTGATGTCAAAAATAAATTTTAAAAAAATAAAAAAAATAATTTTGTGCATTTCCGAGCAAAAAGTATTTGAAAAGCAACCTTTACCACACTCCCAAACAGGTAAGGGTAACATATAATTTTGATGCGTTTTGATGTTTTATATAATTTTGGTTCATTATTTGACATATGTTAGTTGATTAATAGTTTAGACCCATTAGTTACAACCCAAAATGGGTCCATTAGGGTTAGTTAGATAAGACTATATTATGGTTTTTTTACCTTTAAATTTAGATAGCAAGTTGAAAAATAAACGTGACTTTTCCTTTTATTTATGGTAAAATAATATTTCTTTGTAGGGATAAATATCGTACAATGACTTATCGAAAATTAATTAACTTCATAATGTCATTCGCATACTTAGGGTTCTTAGACATAAGGTTATCATTAGGTCCGAGTCTTTTTCTAAGACATTTGATTCTTAGATATATTGTTATCTCTAAGTCAATGTTTTATAAAATCTGATTGTTGGTTTTCTGATTGTTATCTCTAAATTAAGATTTATTAAATTGCTGGGTCAAGGTTTATAAGGTTCTATCAAATCTAATAAAAAAAATATGACCTATTGAGTTTGTTGGGTTTTTCTAGGAGAGTTGAAACTATTAAAAAAAACTCCCATTACTACAATTTTAGATGCACATAGGGTCATACCCGCACATCTAACGGTAACGCATATTATACCGGTGTCTTGGTGGGTCACATATATGAAACATGATAACCCATTAAACTGTGCTATTTTTGAAATTATATATTTTAATTGTGCTAACGTTTTTTCTATCCAGCAGGCTAGTTTGAAAAAAGAAAGGAAAAAACTCATAAACAGTGACAGTTTTTAGGGAAAAAGAAGGAATACTGACACGTATCAATGTATAATTCGTCATATGACTAATGTTGTTCCGGCAGCTCAATTTCTCCAGTGAAGACTCCGAGGGGGTGGCAGCTGAAAAGGACTGAAACGAAAAAAATAAAAGAGAAAAAGAAATGCACTCAATTAGGGAATGCCTGAACCGGTCTCCCAGACACGTCATCTCAATGGCTTAGAAGCCCTCCTCTCCCTCTGTCAAGGGAAGGAACCGTACGCTGTGTTTCTGGCAAGTACACTGCACGCTAACCTCTTACAGTCGAGGACATTGTCGTCATTTAAGTTTTTTCATGAAAAAACCAAAACATCCCGTCGTCACGATTTCAGTTCGTGAATCAGAACGTCTAGGTTAAAAACTATGGTAAAAGAAAATCACTTTTGTTTTCTTTTCTGGCTGTCGTCTTCTCTCATTTCTCTTAGACAGGCTTTATGTTACAAAAAGAGAGAAACTATTTTATTTTATTTTATTTATACCAAATTCTGTAGGTATTTTACCTTAGCCTATCCGGTCATGACAATTTTCTTATAGAGGATTATTTGGAGTTCCTATGTCTGAATTTATTTTAACAGTGGCAATGCTCGCCATAACATGAAAAATAATTTTCGTCCAATACCAAAATCCCACCCTTCTCTCTCCCTATCTCTCATTTCTCCCTTTCGTTTCTCTTCCGTTTCTCTCCTCATATATATATTAAACAACAGCAGCAGCAGCCAAATCTCATCATCCTCTCCTCTTTAAATCTCCCAATTCAATTCAATCAAATCCAGTTTCAATGAATTCTATTATTTTTATTTTTGGGTTTTGTTTTTTGTTCCTTTTCTTGTTTATTAGTTTCTGATTTGATACAATTTCTTGATTGAATTATTGAATCGACTTGGGTTTTGGATCCCTTTTTTATTTGTATTCTCGTAGAAAAAAATATGAGGGGCAGAGATGGAAGGATTGATGATGATAAATCTATGAGAGTATAAAAACAATTATAAGGATTTTATAATTGAATTCAATAAAATAAGTTACATAATAATAATAATAATAATAATAATTCAGGATGCCAGGATTAACACAGAGAAATGATCAATTTAGTAATGCAACATCATCCGGAGGCTCTTACTCAATTTCTGCTAATTCGTTCTGGTCTAAACACCGTGATGATGTTAGCTTCAATCAGCTCCAGAAGGTACTGGGCTGTTTTATTTCCCCTCTTAATTTGATTGATGGATTAGAGTGTCTGTTTTTGTATCTGGGATTGAATTAGATCACTGTTATACTCAATTTTGATTTTTAATTGTGTTCTTGATTGGATCCTGATGTACAAATTATTCAGTGAGCTTGTTTTATTAGTTTTTGATGTGGGATTTTTGTTTTTCTCTTTTTTATTATCTGGGTTTTCAGTTTTTTATTGACTAGATCCGTTTTTAGCTCCTTGTATATAAATTCACTTCTGGAGTTCTGTGTTTTTATTTTCAAAAGAGAGATCGAAGTTTTATGTCAGTTACAATTGTTTATACTAGTGAGAATTGATAAGAGTCTAGGCAATGGAAATGGTGTTTCTAAAATAAAGATTGGCATTTTGTTACATGTAATCAGCAAGTTTTTTTTTAATATATAATTTTAAGTTTGTGTTTGGAGTATACAAGGTTTTGTTTATTTATTGTCTTTCAGTTTTTAGCCAACTCTTGTTGCAAGTTGTGATTAGTCATTGAAGAATTTTTATGTACTTGTGACAGTTCTGGAGTGAGCTGCCACCACAAGCTCGACAGAAGCTACTGAGGATAGACAAGCAAGCCCTGTTTGAGCAAGCTCGTAAGAACATGTACTGTTCTAGATGCAATGGGCTATTGCTTGAAGGTTTTATGCAGATTGTCATGTATGGTAAGTCTTTGCAGCAGGAAGGAGGTGCTGGGCACCTTCGTTGCGATATACTGGAAGCCTCAAAAAATCTAAATGATTGTGGATCACATGTAACAAATGGGTGCCAAGATGAAATTCAAGATCCATCTGTCTATCCTTGGGGTGGTCTAACAACCACGCGTGATGGATCGTTAACGCTTTTGAAGTGCTACTTGTTTTCAAAGTCTCTGAAGGGACTCCAAAATGTGAGTGCTAAAAAAATTTATTGTGCAATTCCATTGTCCCTTTCTAGTTTAGTAGCTGAACTCTTGCTTTTAAATCAGGTATTTGACAGTGCACGTGCAAGGGAGCGGGAAAGGGAATTGCTCTATCCTGATGCCTGTGGTGGGGGAGGTCGGGGTTGGATTAGCCAAGGAATGGCAAGTTATGGTAGAGGACATGGAACAAGAGAGACGTGTGCACTGCATACTGCCAGGCTTTCTTGTGACACATTAATGGATTTCTGGTCAGCACTTGGAGAAGAAACCCGGCAGTCTCTTTTAAGGATGAAGGAAGAGGATTTCATAGAGAGGCTCATGTGCAGGTGTGTTTGCCAATAGCTTATTCTTTATATACAACATTGATTTTGAAATCAGTGGAAAACTATGAGAACTGAAAGGTAGTTGGCCACTCTGCTTTTTTGGGGGTTGGAGCTTTAGATAACATTGAGACCAGAGGTGACCATACCATATTGGTGAAACTGCCAAAGACAGAACAAAAGTTATTTGAAATCATGAAAAAAAAACTCTGACTAGTCCGGCTTCTGAACAGTCTAGAAACTCCCAAGAGTGTGCTGTGCTTTGTAAGAATCACTGATGTCTTCTAGTTTATAAGTATTGTAAAATCAGAGCTTATATCTTCCCACCTTAACAGGCTTTCTAATGGAATCACAAACAAAAATATGTGGATGGCAATGCAGTTAGGAAGTGATCATTTACCTGCTTTGGATCGAACCAAATGGAGGGGAGTCATCTGCCATGACTGAAAGTTTTTCTCTTCAAGATATTGTACGTTCTGTTTGATGAAAAAGATGTGGTTAAATCTAAGGAAGTGATGAGTTTTACTGGACTAATAAATTATTCAAAGCTTCTTCATAGGGAACTCAAAATGTCTGTTGAAAAGCGGTCCATTTTCTGAGTTCATCTCAACTGACTATGCTCTCTTTTAGATAGTTTCTGTAGACTTTGTTGCTTTGGGGGCTTTGTAGCTAAGGGCTGAGTTTATTATTCGAATAACTATGAGAGCCTTGCAGATTCAAAGTGTAGTGGCTTGTAGATATTTTGATTACTAGTTCAAAACCGTGGATTTACTGTGAGTGGAACTTAATAGCTGTTGAATATGGCATCAAATAATAAGAGTTTTAGTGATGAATTCATCACATAAGACTTTGGCTGCTCTTATCTCAGCATTAAAGCATTAAAGAAGTATAATTCTACAAGGCTGGATGATTAGGAAATATACAGCGCCCTAAGGGTACTAAAGGGGACAATTAACTCTACATATTTATCAAAGAAAATGGCATAGCGGGTGTGGGAATGGACTAAAGAGTAGTCCGCCCTTCTTTTATCTGAAATAGGCTAAAAACTAAACTTAATACTCATTGTTGTGGTTAATTGGATTGTTTTATCACCTGGACTTCATTGATGAGGAAGTCCCTTTCTAACTTCCAAAGAACGATATGTTTGCATGCTTTCAGTTGAATATGACATGGCACATGTTGGCCTCGTCATGCTTGTAGACTCTTTCTCATATGTTTTTCCTTAGACAAAGCAACTGTAATGCATCCACATGAGTTCAATAGTAGCCTATGTTGATGTCCTAAGAGTTAGAGGTCTTTGGTTCTAATCCATCAAACTTCACCAATGCCCATGGTTTGTGAGGAATTGTTCAAAAATTTTGCTTCAATTGGCATCACTTGTTTAAGATATCTCTTGAAGAATCCATTTTGTTCAACAAAAAATATAAGCTTGAAGTGAAATTTTTGTTTTTGATTTTTTTAGTGTCCTTCGTTGATTTTTTCTTCTTTTATTTCTCTACAACCTTTTGGTTTACTTGATGGTTTGTGCACTTATATGCTGAAATGTTGTTTATGTTATCATTATAATTGTTTGAATTAACTAGACTCTAAAACTTTAGTTTTCTCTTCAACTGGCATGGATCTATCTTATCGTTTTCCTTCTTAATATTTGCTTATTTTTAGTTGTGACTATTTCTTGTATATCTAGCTATAGCCTCTTTCTCCTTACCCATGAGCTTGTACTTCCATTCTGCACGTTTTCGTGTTAGGTTCTTGTGTTGATTTGTTCTGTTTCTCTAAACAAATGTCTCCATCCCAAAGGTTTGACAGCAAGAGATTTTGTAGAGATTGTAGAAGGAATGTTATTCGTGAATTTAAGGAGCTAAAGGAGCTGAAACGCATGCGACGAGAACCTCGCTGCACTAGTTGGTTTTGTGTTGCAGATACTGCCTTTCAATATGAGGTATATTTTCTTCTTCTCTGCGATTTTGTGGTTCTAAAGATATAAGATTCAAAAGAAACAATTTGCAGAACAAATTGTGAAAACTCACCATGGATGTGACTAGTATGACCAATTATCTTAGCTATTTTCTCAGGTGTCTGATGATTCTGTCCAAGCTGATTGGAACCAGACTTTTTCGGACAATGTTGGATCATACCATCACTTTGAATGGGCAGTTGGCACAGGAGAAGGAAAATCTGACATTCTAGAATTTGAAAATGTTGGCATGAATGGAAGTGTTCAAGTCACTGGTCTAGATCTTGGTGGTTTGACTGCATGTTTTATTACCCTTAGGGCTTGGAAAGTTGATGGCCGCTGCACTGAGCTTTCTGTAAAAGCTCATGCACTAAAGGGTCAACGATGTGTGCACTGCAGGCTTGTAGTAGGTGATGGTTTTGTTACAATTACTAGAGGGGAAAGTATCAGTAGTTTTTTTGAGCATGCTGAAGAGGCCGAGGAAGAAGAGGTGGCCCACTTTTTCCCTCAGGATCTTTATAATTGCAATAAATTTCTTAAAATATCCTTAGGGTTTATAATTAAATTCCTTTTATTTTTCTTGTACACTTATAGGATGATGATTCCATGGATAAGGACGGAAACGAATTTGATGGAGAATGCTCCCGGCCCCAAAAGCATGCGAAGAGCCCTGAACTTGCTCGAGAGTTTCTTCTAGATGCTGCAACAGTTATTTTTAAGGAAAAGGCATGTTTACAGACTTGAAACATGCTTGCTGTCCTTTTTCATATTAATTTAGAAAACAATAATTTGTTTGGAACTGTCATTTTCCATGTGATACCTATATGTCTCAATGTGCATGTAATCATCATTGCATGGGGGTGAATGTGCGGTAGGTTGTACATGGGGAAGGGGTGTGTTAAGAATGTGTTGGGAAGGAATATTTCTATATATATAAGAAAGGTGGCGGGACAGGGTTTTATCACTGGCTCACTAGATTTTAATTCAATCTGCAATAACCAAAATAGCAATGAATTGGGATTGAACCTGGACCTTGTAGAATTGCTCATTATGTTATAAATGATGAAACTAGAGTAAATTCTAAATGAATACGAGGGCTGTAAATACAGTAGAACCAAGGGGTAGGTTGAGATAATTTTTCAAGTTGATAAACAAAAACATTTAAAAAGTTGAAATTTCTCAGCAGATTTGTAGAACAGATGATCCTACTAGGGGCACCACATCTCTCTTTATAGCGACAGAGAAGGCCTAGGGAAATTTCTGAGGTCTCTAGCGTGGTTAAATGTCTCCTTATAACTTCACTAAAATTGTGGTTAACCACCTCTAGGAAGCCCTGTTGGGACATCTAATGGAGCAAATCAAGGAATCCAAATAGTGCATGGTGATAACAATGAATTCTGTTTAAACATAGCATTTTTTTTCTAAGTTAACCTTTATGGTTACATATGTTACAGGACCATTTGGTGCTGCCCAAGAGTGCCTTATATTTTCTTTCTCAAAATTCAGTTATTTATTAGCTGGTATTTAAAAAGAGATTTTTCAGGATTACCTTTGTCAACTGGTCATAAACCATGATTGTCTGGCCACCTAAAAAAATGAAATTTACTGGCTGTTGGAGAAAACCAATAACTGAATGCACATTCCCATGTTCCTGTCAGAACATGGGAGGATGAACTAGCAACTTGTAGATTCTGTTTCTATGAGCACATGAAGTAATTGAGTGTCTGCATTTCAGTTTCAAATATTCTAAGACTCAATTTGTTGTTTCAGGTTGAAAAGGCTTTCAGAGAAGGAACTGCTCGCCAAAATGCACACAGCATCTTTGTTTGTCTTGCACTAAAACTACTGGAAGATCGGGTCCATGTTGCATGCAAAGAAATCATTACATTGGAAAAGCAGGTCTTAATACTTATGATTTTGATTAAGATTTCATTCGAGTATCAAAATTAGGACTGCTCATCTTTTTTCATGAGATGCATCTCTGATAATACAATTTTTCACTGCAGATGAAGCTTCTTGAAGAAGAGGAAAAGGAAAAGCGTGAAGAAGAAGAGCGCAAGGAGAGAAGAAGAACAAAAGAAAGAGAGAAAAAGCTTCGAAAGAAGGAGAGGTTAAAAGGGAAAGAAAGGGATAAAGAGAAGAAATGTCCTGAATCAAATGATATTACCATGCTTCCTGATATCTTAAAGGATGGATCATCACCAAGTGTTGATGAAGAACTGAACACCATCTGCTGTAGGGATTCACTAAGTGAAACAGGCAATATTTCTCTGTCCAGGCCTGGATCTCCTGACATTCAAGATGAACAGTTTTCATATGGATTTGAGACCTGTATAATGGAAAAAGATTCATATGATAGTCCTGATGGGAAGGTTGCAAATTTGAAAGAAGGGACTGGCTCTTTTTCAACTGAACAAGCAAAATATTCTCGCCGAAGATTGAAATTGCGGAAAGAAGTTCAACTTGATTCTTTTTTGAAGTGGCCTGATAGACGCCGATTTGCAGTTATTTCAGAAAGTGGGGCGGTGGTTAATAGATCAGAGTTAAGACATCTCAGTGATGATTGTGACACTCCTTCTAGGCCTGTTAATGGATTGTATAGGCAGTCAAGGATCAATGGTCCAAAGTCCAATGGTCGAAATTGTGGCCTCAAGTTTAGTGAAAACTTTCATTGTCCCCACAACAGGATGAATGATAGATATGACTTCCATTCTTGCAGCTGCCACCAGAACATTGAATGCAGGGTAAAGGTTGAACCACATGTTTCATCATTAAGAGTGGACCGAGAGAGCAAATCTGTTGGCAAGTCAGAAACAGTGATGGATATGTCCAAGCAGTTCTATCGTGGTAACAAATATAGTCCAGTAGATCACATCCGTGAAGGTTGTGGAAGAATCAAAAGCAAATCCAACATGGGAAACAATCCTAAGAAAGTTTGGGAGCCTGTAGAATCACGAAAGAAGTATTCTTGGAGCAGCTCAGACTCTGATGTCATCATGAGCTCATCTACTAAGGTTGAAGCTGTGGATCTGGATAGTAAACTCTTCAAGTCATCTGGTGAGACATGTTCCAGTGAAGTTACTGGAAATTCCATTGAAATTGATCTTGATGAGAATAACATGAACGAATCAAGGGACTGTAGCCTTGAAACTGTTGAAGACTGCCAGGGTGGATACCATGAGGAAGTGAATGGTTGCTACTCAACAGAAACTGCTTATGAGGAAATCATTTCATGTCCTGAAAAAAATTTCGCATCGTCTGAGACTTCTGATCCTAGCATTGGAAGCACTTTGAGTTCTGATAACTGTTCATCTTGCCTTAGTGAGGGAGATAGCAATACAGTTTCTTCAAACAATGGACATCTCGAATCGTCTTCCACTTCAGATTCAGAAGATGCCTGTCAACAATCAGAAGGAAGAGAAACTTCAACATGCAGTGGAAATGCTTTCTCCAATTGTAATGAAGTGGGGCTGGACAAGAGACTGAGTACAAATGGAGCTGAGGTGTTTGGAAGCAGGGAACCTTTTGTGCTTCAACCAGATGGTCGAAGAATGAACATTTTGGGAAATCTGCCGACAACTACTGTCCAAGATCCTGAAAATGGAATACCTGCTGTCAGTATGGGTTTGCAACATCAAGTTGTGTTTCCACCTTTGCATAACCATAACTTACAGTTTCCAATGTTTCAAGCTCCTTCAACAATGGGCTATTACCATCAAACTCCAGTCTCTTGGCCGGCAGCTCCAGCAAATGGATTAATGCCCTTCCCCCATCCTAACCATTATCTATATGCTGGTCCTCTTGGCTATGAGTTAAATGGAAACTCCCGCATTTGTATGCAATATGGTTCAGTGCCGCATTTGGCAACCCCTGTGTTTAATTCTGGTCCAGTTCCGGTGTATCAGCAGGGAGAATACTTGAACTCAGAGGTTCGAACAGAAACACGAATGATGCAGGAAAATTTAACTGAAGCTAATAAGGAGAGGATGGTTCCAGCCAGATCACATTCAAACGAAGCACCACCAAGTGGAGAAGGTGGGAAAATTGATAATTCTGCCAAATTGCACAACAGTAATACTGGATTTTCCTTGTTCCATTTTGGTGGACCTGTCGCTCTCTCAACAGGATGTAAGTCAGATCCTGTACCTTCAAAAGATGGAATGGCTGGAGATTTATCTTCAAAAGTCTCGGCAGATGAAAATGATCCAGCGTGCAATAAGGAGACTGCTATGGAAGAATACAACTTGTTTGCAGCAAGTAATGGCATAAGGTTTTCATTCTTCTAATATATTCTTAAGAAGTTGTGAGGTGGTTGTTTGGTACCCTATCTTCTTATTTCGTATTGGAAGTTTGATCACCGTGTAAGCCAGTAGACAATAATCTTCCTCCGAGAAATTCCAATTTTAGCAATAGTTCTCTCAGTTGAGTGATATCCATTTTGGCTCTTTTTTATTTCCTTTTTATTTTTTTTTATGTAGAGAGAAAAAGTTGGGAGAGTGGTATAATGTTTGAGGTTTCTGCACGAGGTCAGCTTTTTTTTTAAAAAAAAAAAACCGAAGCATCCCCCCTCCTTCCTCCTAAGCATGTCAGAACTGAAATCATTTGATTTTTTTTCGACTCTTGTTTTACTGTTGAGATTTGGCTATGTTGATAGCTAAAATTGGTTGAATGTATATGAAGGCCGAGCATTGCTTTCTTTTCTCGACTTCACATGATCAAATTAATTAGTGCGCAATATGGAAGCCATTTGCCCGCTGAAATACTTGAAGTTGTTAGTTGTATCATATCTTGGCGGGTTGAGGCCAACATAATTTTCCGGCTAGCAAACCTTGACGCCGGTGTCATTCCACTTATTTAAACAGCCGGCTTTTTATAAAATTTTAATCTTAAAGTAATTTTTTAGTGTCTTTGAATATTTTGATTTGTTGATGTTAAAAATAAATTTAAAAAATAAATAAAAAAATATATATTATTTTAATGTATTTTTATAAAAAAAAACATTATGAAAAACAATTTCTACTATACTCTCAAATAGACCCTTCAAGGACAGTCAATAATAGCAGAATTGTGCATATCCAATACGGACAATCCCAAAAGCTGGGTATTAGGGGGGTTCAGAAAACTTATATGAAAGAATTAACTACTAGATAGATGTTCAGGCTACGCCGCGGGCTGAGGTAAATTTTTTCTAGCATAAAAGAGGATGCTCAGATGATAGCATTTTTAAAAGAGTAAGAAAAATCTAAGACCCAGGTTATTGATTCAAATGAATTCACTAAGCTCGGTTTATTTAAAAATGTGACTATAAAAAAAAATCCAAATCCAATGACATTAATAATAAGAAAACAAAAACAATGTAAAAAAAAATGAATGTTTGTCAATATTATAAAAAAATACCCTCTAAATATTCTGAAAATATCTCAACAATATTATTTGAAAAAAAATCAAAAATTAAATGAGAATATGATAACTTTATAAAAAAAATAATGAAAAAAATATGAAGCTCAATTATCAGCAAATCAAATGTTGAAGGATAAACATAAGCTTTTTTCTATAAAAAAAAAATCCTGACTTAAGTCGACATGCTAAATTTGGGTTCGATCATGAGATTGAGATAATTTTGTAGTAAAGAAAAGCAAACTAAATAATAAAAGACAAAACTTAAAAAAAAATCAATTAAAAAAGATGTTGAAAAAAAAAGCCAAGATCAATCTAAGTTAATTCAACTAACACGTAACCAAGAGATGATATCAAAATAACTTTTTTTTGGATTCGAGGAAACCTCACCCCCCTGAAAAGCGCACTTTGTGGGCCCAGGTGAGGTAGTAAAACCCCGGCTGTCCCAGGCTCTTATAAGAGGTGCACGCCCTGACTCGAACTCGAGACCTGCTGTGCAAATCTCAAACCCTTTGCCATCACGCTACACCCCTTGGGGACATATCAAAATAACTCTAAGGAAGGAAATCAGAAAAGATCATGAGGCACAAGATTCAATAACCTAATGTCATATGATAAAATTAAAAAAAAATCAATTTAAAAATACAAAATAAAAATATCAAATTCAAATTGAACTAATTTTCAAAACCTGTGACTAAAGTCATAAGATCGGGATTACCCTATAGAAGGCAAACAAGAAAAATCACTCAGCAAAATTCATAATCATTCAAATATCAAGGGATGAAATTAAAAAAAAAATCAATCAAGAAATGGATAAAAAAAAAAAATTGCAATAAAAAAAATAGAGATCAAATCTAGTATAAAAATTAAATGAAATAAAATAATAAGAGATAAAATTAAAAAAATAAGATAAATCAAGAAAAGGATAAAATAAATAGCAATCAAAAGAATGATAACTAAATTGGATACAAAAATTAAATAAAATCAAATGCTTAATAATAAAATTGAAAAACAAAATCAACTTTAAAAAGCATTAAAAGTAAAACAAATATCAATCAAAAGAATAAAAATCAAAATTGATACAAATACAAATTGACATAACACATTTTATTTTTGAAAAAGCAAGTGCAAAACTTGAGGCGCGAAGAGAGAAAAGAGGGAGGAGAAAAAAATACTCTGTCAAGGCCACACTGCTAGTCTTTCGCCAACAAGCGTCCCATAACCTGGAAGAGCTTAGTGAGCTGCTCCCAATGCCGCTGCGGAAGTCGACATTCCTAAAGTATGTATGTGTTGCACACACTAGCTACTTTTAATTTATAAATAATATTTTATATTTATTAAAAATATTAAATTGTCTGTTAATCAACTTGATTATAACAAAAAACAATTAGGATGAAATACATAAACACCTCTGGACAATAGTGTAAATTGTTTTGCTTACAAAGGTAATCTAGTAATTTCATTGTATTTTAAAAAGTGAAAATTAAAAAATAAACCCTACTTGGTAATTTTATTTTTTTTTGTTTTTAAAAGTAATTTATTCATTACACGGTGCTAAAAAAATATTAAAAAACCAAGTTGTTCTAAATTTTTTTAATAATTATCAATGAACCTTATAAAATAATTGTATTACCTCCTTAGCCAATTCAATAATTTTATCTTAAAAAGGAAAAATAGTTATCACAGAGTTGAATGTACGCGAAGAACAAGCACTCTTAATTATTTTTTTTTAATTTAATTTAATAAGCTACAAGGTTTCCGTACAAAACTCAAACGTATGAATACGACCTTGGAAATATTAGAAAAAGTTCTCCCAGGACCAAGGCAAAATGCTAAAAATTATCAATCAGTGCAGTTTTTGAATTTTAAAATGATGAGGGTTTGTTATTGGTAGCTTTTTTTTTTTTTTTTTTCTCTCCTCTCTGAAAAGGTATATATTCATCCTTTTTGTTTTTAATGTTTCAATTTAATCTTTATATTTTTTATTTTTATTTGTTATATATTATTTTTTTTTCAATTTAGTTCATAATCTTTTGATTTTTGATTTTGTTTTTCTTTGGCTCTTTTGTTAAAGTTTCATTAATTTTCAATTTTATCTTTTAATCAAAGTTTATGGTATATTATTTATTTTCAACTTGGTCCTTATTGTTTTGATTGTTTTTTTTTAAATTTATTTTTCTTTTCAATTTAACTTTCTAATTGAAAAAATTTTGTTGCCGTTCATTTATTTTTTTTATTTTGATTTTTACCCTTATTGTTTTAATTATATATTTTTTTATATCCTTTTATGTAATTGATTTTTATTCCCTGTTTCATCTATTAGATTTGTGAGTAATTAAACTTCATGATTTTTTAGCTCATTTTCTTTTAAGGTTTCATCGTTCAACATTATTTTTTTTAAAAAAATTGGCTTTATTGTTTTTCTCAATTTATTTTCTATTGAGTTATCCTAGTGTCATGACTTGTGCAACAAATTTTATAGGTTAACCTGGATTGACTTGCTTCTTATCACCCAAATTGCATGCAGGGACAAAACTAATAAATTTTATTTAGGGTTGCTATCATAAAAAATATAAGGTTAGTAAATATTTTATTTTTGGAAGGATTGAATGCATAATTATGAAAATTTTAAAAATTTAAAGACAAAAATTAAGATATTTTAAAACTTTAGGGATGCCAAGCTCCCCCCAAAGCAGAACATAGGTCCATCCTTGATTACATGTTTATAATGCTAACTCGAGTATTTTTTTATTTAATTTTATACTTTCAATATTATTTTTCAAGTTATCGAGATCTTTACTTTATTGAAATTTTATTTGTTTATTATTTTTGTTTGTTTCTTTATCATCTAAATAAATTGGGGTCAACTTATTAAACCCGGTCAGCCTTGTACCTAAATTGTTTTTTTATTATTATTTCTTTTAAATGTTTTTGTCACTTAAACTATCACTATCTTTTTCTTATTTTTTTTAATTTTAATTTCGGTTCTATTTTAATTAATACCTTTTTTGTAATTATTTTTTTAATAACTTTTAAACTTATGTTTATATCACCTAGACTATCACTACCTTTTTCCTTTTTCTTACTTTAGCTTTTTGTTTTAATTTTTT
>Ga0325414_1004235_pt1 | contig 14987 bp, 11 predicted proteins | sample PopdelMetagenome_8_FD_206183 | JGI IMG/M metagenome (GOLD analysis project Ga0325414, IMG submission 206183) | Populus deltoides microbial communities from Bellville, Georgia, United States - Leaf-PdKOR-R3 | ecosystem: Host-associated > Plants > Phyllosphere > Phylloplane/Leaf | place: USA...
AAAAAAAAAAAAAACCTTCACCAATCATTTTTGTTCATTTTATATTAGGATTTAGATGTAAACTTTAATATTTGGTAGTGTAAAACTACATAGTAGAGTATACCCCAGGTATTAAATATACAAAGAAATAAATGTGATGCCAAAATTTAGATCTTACAATGGTTAGGATTTAACTTGATAAGGTAGAGATTCTCTCACAAAAGGAGATTTGCCTTGAATCTTAAAAAAGACCAATAAATATAAACTTGACCTAGGAAAACAATCAAGCAACAATGCAAGTTACATCAGGTAGGGTGTACTGGGAGTGATGCATCTTTTCCTTACACAACCAATTCCTACTCAGACTCTTGTAAACCATAAGGTTCCTGGTAATCTTAATACTAGATGATAACTCATGAACCTTATAATTATAATTTCATGATTATACCCAAAACTCTTTCATTCCCAACACAACATCCCTCATGAGGCACCATCAGCGTGTCGTTTAACGTCACTCCACGATAGCTTTATTCAAAATATTTTGACCATATTAGTTTGTAAAAATCTCTTTGCCAAAATAATCCTGAAAAATTGATTTTACTTTTGATTTCAGAAATGATTTGATGTTGTTTAAAACAACATTTAGACATCATTTTGTAAGGTGAGAAACGAATCATTCAAACAATTCTCATTTTGAGGTGACCAATCAATTCTGAACCAAAACATAAAAGATGAAAATAATATGTTGTCATTCCATGTCTCATAGGCCATATTTTAGAAGTATACATAATCACTTGTAGTTTGATTCATAAAAATTCCAAACTATCACACTGGATGAGGATAAAATTTATCGGTTTTAACCATTTACGCTTGAAATTATAAAAGACTATCTTTGTTATCCCTTCATGTTTTAAGAACATATCCTTTACGGTCCTCATTTGAGCTCGAGTAAGTTTTTCTTCATAAAATCCTAAATAGGATTACACCCCATGCTGGGAGGTAAATGAAAATTTCAAAAGTCATAGGTTGATCTTAACTAAGATCACACCTCATACTAGAAGTAAGTAGAAATTTAAAGACTAAAGGCCAAAGAGAGTTCATGAAAAAGCCAAAGAGCCCAAGAAATCTGAATGTTTAGGGGGCATACCTAAATGGAAAAAAAGAGAAAACAATGACCAAGTGAAGGTTAAAACAAAATGAGAATTTCCCACCAAGACAATCAAAAAGGAAAAATCAAAGAAATACAATGAAAGAAAAGAAAGACACAATGACATTGATCCTAAGTTTTTAGAACCTTTAAATACACTTGGAGCCTATAAATCTGTTTCTTTCATAGCTAACAACCTTGTATTCTAAACATACATGAGTTACTTAAAAAGAAGGTTGCTAAATCATGTATTTTGCATATTAATAAAATTATTACAAGGTTCACCATTATAGGCGATTGAAATTCACATAATTATTTATGTCATTGCAGTCGATTAAAATTCATACATAGATTTCCATTGTTGCAATCAATTTACAATTCACACACTTATTTCCACCATTGTGGTTGATTACAATTCATATATCAATAACTTTGTGGTCGATTACAATAAAATAGTGGTTACAATCATTGTAGCCAAATACCATTACATATTTATTTTTGACCCATAAGGATAGCTTTTCATGATGAACAATTGTACAACATACATTGATATCTAACATTACAAAAACAGTTTAAATAATTAAAGAGGCAACGGGGCAACCTTTAAAACTCTTAATATATACTTCTTGTCACAACATGCCCTTCTCTAATTGTGTTTCCTACACCCCCAAAAAGAATTAATTTAATATCTCATTTAACCATCACAAACACACAATTAACCCAAATCATCCTTAATTTGTGATTTGTTCAATCAAATCCTTAATTGCAATTTTGATTTTCAAAATCAATTCAATTGCATCCTTACCAAATTCAATCGTCGACCCTAAAGTTGACCGCCTTTTTCAAATTGATCCTTGGTCTTGAATTTATGCAATTGGATCCTTAATTGATCAATGAACTTTCAATTTCTTCAATTTAGTCCATGATTTGGTCAATTTCAGTCCTTCCAATTATGCGTCTTTTCTAGTGTGGTCCTTAGTTTCAGATTTCTTCAATTTAGTCCTTAATTGGCCATCAAACTTCAATATTTATGCAATTAAGCCCCTGATTTGACCAAATTAACTCGAAAAAATTATAATTTAACCACAGAACTTTAATTTCTTCCAATGAAAGCCCAAATTGACTTCAAAATCTATTTTTCTTGCAATCAAACTCTTCATAAACTCAATTAAACCTTTACTAAATTTAATTGAGTCCAATAAACATCTAATTTTAGACATTTCTTTCTCAAATTGAATTTTCTTTGTTAGTCGGGCTCTTATCAGTCAATGATATACTGGCAAATTTCAATCCTTAACTTCACAAACACACAATTAACCCATTTATAAATATTTATTTTTCCAATCAAAACTTCAAACCTAGAAGTTTCCATACTTCTATGATTTCCTTAACTTTCGTTCACATATCAATCATTAATTAATGTTCACACCACCATATAAAAATTCAACCATAGAGGTTTCGTTTCATTCCAATATTCCAATCAATGTTTTCTAACCATATCACAAACATTAATTAATATTTCAATTCATATCTCAATATTCTTGCCATTAAATTAAAACCTCATTTAGAACTTTTACATGATCAAATTTTAATTTTATGCCCAACACATCACAAAACACATCAAACCTATTTTCCAAATCCTTCATCTTCAGAATTATTTATTTTCAACCATATTAGCAAAACAATCAAGACAAATTAATTCTCTATTAGTCAGGCACATAATTGTCCTATTGATATCTACTAGATTGACACACACTGATTGTATGCTTTTGGTGGAGCAGATTCTTTCCATTATAAAGTTGTGGACCTCGATTTCTCTTACTTATACTGGGCATCTTCAATTAATCAAATCAGTTCTCTTTTCCATCCAGATATATTAGTCCTCCATGTTTATTCTTTCGTGCTCTATAATTGAAAGGATTGATGGTATCTTGGCTGCCTTTATTTGAAAAGGCTTTTCTCTTTCCCACCTAGGGGCTAGGTTACCTGGGTTTTTATTTGTTATCCCTTGAAAGAGGATGGCCTGGGAATTAAAAGGATTCAAACTTTGAATAGAACAACTATTCTCAAGTACATTCAGAGACTCATTTTGGATAGATCATCAGTTTAGTTGGGATGGGTCCATAATGTTCTTCTTAGAGGTACATATTTCTGGCATATCATGCCTCTTTTAAAGATTAGTGTAGAGAGAAGTTTGTCTCCTGTATTGATGATGAGACTACTACTTCTCTATAGTTAGACTATTGGTTGCCAAATGGGTAATGATTCTGCGACCTCTTGCCTTTCAGGGGGCTAATATCTTATAAGCTCCCCTAGAATGCCAAAGTCTTAGACATCATTAAGAAGGATACCTAAACCTTTCTATCAGGTAGTCCGAAGCTTCAACCTATTTGGGACTTAATTCATTTTCACCCTATAAGTGTCTTGCCAGACCATTATGTCTTGAAAGGTCATTCTTCAAGGAAGTTCTCTATTGACTCAACATGGGAGGTTTTTATAGATTCCAGACCCATAAACTCTATGATCTACTATGGTTCTTAGGATTCATCCTAAGCCATTCATTTATCCTTTGGCTTGTTTCTATAGGTCATCTTCTCAATATAGACAAATTGCATACTTTTTAAATCATTCCCTCTTAAATGTGTATCCTTTGTGGGTCTCAATTTAAGACACATGACCATTTGTTCTTTTAGTGCCCCTTTTCTACTACATTTTGGGGTGCTATCATGAGTGATATGATTAAAAGATTGATGTCTTATCCCAAGTGCAGGAATGTCAAAGTAATAAATAACCCGACAAGACCGGAGTCGAACCACAAGGAGGTGAACTATATAAATTACAAATAATATATATATTCAATAAAACAAAGAATTTATGAGAATTTTATGGGATATTGATTTTAAGGATAAAACAATTGTCAAGGTTAGAGGATCTACTAATGATATTTCAAATAAGTATAGTATAAACTTTTTTTTTACTCAACTGGAAACCACACACAAAGGAGGTTCCAATCGGATTATAAATTCTTAACATGATTACATTAGTTATCTTATTCGAATAATGCTAATACTTGTAAATGTTGTCAGGTATTCATAATGTTAATTTGTGTTAATAACAAATTAAGTTCCTTTCATAACACAGGTGTCGGTTATACCATACAGTTGGGCTATGAAAGTGCCAAGTATTTGTTGTACCAAGGGTTATACAACATAAATCTAGATTTACTATTTAACAAGCAAAGTATTAAGAGTGAATAAGATAACAAATACAAAACATGTTAGTATCAAACATTAAAGTTCATGTTGAGTTTACACTATACTTATTCTTACACCATTAGTGTAACCTTTTCACCTTGACATAATAAACTTAGCTGAACATAATGAAAAAGAGAAATATAAATAAACAAGAGGAGAACATGACTATATAAGTATAGTAAAGAAAATGAAAGGCATAAACAACAGATTAATGAAAGCAAAACTTAAACATTAGAAAAATATGAAGAAAGAAAGCAAGAACATGATCTTGATCTGAAAACCAAGATGCCTAAATGCATGGCAAATTCCTTCTTTTATAGGCTAAAATTCAGAACTATTTATTTGATGACTAATTGTTGAGCGGGTGGCCACATCTTGACTTAGTAACAATCCTTATCTTCTTATCTGCAGAAAACGTCATTGTTAACATCAGAATTTGAGCAGATAGTCCTTATCAAAGTTCTGGGAAATTATCTCAACTTTCCAACAAAATAAGAATTGGTGCATTTGAACTTTTAGAACTCGAGATATGGGCTGAACACTAAATAGTATCTGGGCTGCAGGACAGATTCTGACTTCTCTATTGTTGCTACAATTTGAACTTGAAAACGGTCCTTTTGAATCTTGGATTCTTCATGAAAGTTTTCGGCCTATGTCTTAGCTTTCTATACATATAAACCAAACCTAAATCCAAGTTTTACAACTCCATTTATGATCCAATAACCAAATGGTGTTCCAATTTGGACTAAACCAGCATCTCTTTTCTAAGCTTAGCCCTCTCTTTGTCTTCTCAATTTCAGTAGTTAAACTCATCGATCAATCATTTAATTTATGTGATAGGCCTGCATTTAAGATGAAGATTTACCATAGATTAAAGGCATCTTATATTATCAGACATGCTGTTATAAGACATGCTCTAGTTAAGGAGATATTGACACTTCAAGTGCAAAATAATGATATAAAACCTTGATAAAAATGCACTTTTAAGTACTAATCACATCCCCCAACCAGCTTATTACTAGTTCCTAGTAATCAAAGCGTTAAAATAGAAAAATAATTTGCAAGTTCCACAAAGTAAGGCATTCATCATTCAACTTTCATTAATCTATCCAAATAAACAAACTCTCATTAAATTTATTATCTGCTTCATACTATTGAAACAAGATATTAATAAAACTTTTTTTTATGTGCTCAATGTATGAAGACATAGATGATGGGGCTTTTATTGGAAGAAAACATTATTCTGTTCTAATATTTTTCTAAGGTTAACTTCCTTGGGTTGAGATTATTATTTTCTTTCTTTTTTTAATATATATACATATAACTTAAAACACAATGCATCTTTAACCCATGTAATGAGCTTTCAGCTAATGACTCCCATACCAGTTGGTCTTAGGGCATTAGGTGTTGAGACACCCCTACGAGCTTAGTAACTTGGTTTGCAGATACTGATACGTAGATAGTGCAATATTTGATTCCCTTAAGTTTTTCTCCTTAAACCATGTAACAAGCATTGGGCCAATAGCTCCCAAGTCAGTTGACTTTAGAGTATTAGGTGTTAAAACACCCCTTCGGGCTTAATTGCTTAGATTAGGGAGGCTACGAAACCAAACTTATCTATGTTTTTATTATCATCAATATTATCAATTTTTTTTTTTTTTGCAAATTATATACTTTGCCTTTCCCTTAGTTGTTACCTTTAACAAAAGAACATAAATAATGTAATAATCCAATGTGCAACCCACAATCATATGTTAAAGTGTGTGTGTGAAAATGAAGGTTTAAGAATACTTGTTAAATAAGTATATGAGCAGAATCAAGTGGTAATAATGCAAGAGCTTGTGAACTTGAATATTTCAAGAAGTATTCTGATAGACCTTGTTAAGAATGTTTACTAAGATGCGTCTCAAGAGTCACTAAAGTTCCTCATTTACTTTGCCATCCTAGTAACAACAATTTTGCAAATGGTTTTAATAATAGAAAACACAGCTAGTTATTTTTTTTTAACATCAACTACTACCCTCTATCCCAAACCAAAACGAAACATTGTCCTCAACGTTCTAAGGTAGAAAGAAAACGTATAAAAGACATCACTTGAAATAGTGACTACTAACAAACTTGAAACACACTTAAACAAAAATAAGAAATAACAAAACACAAATATTATGCTATTAATAAAACCAAAAGACACAAGGTTTCACAAACGAATGCTCAAATCCAATCTAAACTTTTTACGCCTTTTCATAGTTGACCAATTTATTTGACTCATAGAGGGATCAAGTACAGGGATGAAATATTGTAGTTGGTCAATCAATTGTTCAGTAGTATCAACAAAGATTATAATTTGTCATGCCGAAGATGTTAGAAATTTCTGTTCCACAACTTGATCAAGAAAAGACAATAAATTATCATAAAAACCATTAACATTTAACAAACCTATAGGTTTATGGTGAATGTGTAGTTGGGCCCAAGAGGAAATATGAAAGATCTCTTCCAAGGTGACCAGACCACCTGGTAAGGCAATGAAGGCATCATCATGGTTAAACATTGCATTCATTCGATCAGACATTGTGAAGACCTGTACTTCTTCTCCAATTTTTTTTTCCAATGATGTCCCCTTTTGCTAAAGCTTTGGGGACGACCCCCCAAAACTTGACTGCCTCCTAAAAATACAACTATTGACACACCCCTCCATTAACCCAAGGCTGCCTCCTCCATACACTAAATGCATCTTTCTCTCAGCTAGTACATGACCAAGATTATTTGTTGATTCTAAAAACTCTTTTTCTTTCTCGGGACTGGATACAATGAAAACACAAATATTTCTTATATGATTACTTAAGGAACCTAACATTTCTACACACTTCTATATCTGTTGAATGTGTGGGTTGAGTAGAAATGAAGGGAAGGAAGAGAAGATTTTATAGATGAAAAATTGAAAATGCAATCATACCACCTATATGTACGCCAGCTGGAGTCTCTCTCTCTCTCTTTTGTTTTTGAAAACATATGTATATACAAGTAGTTGTGATTGTGGCTCATATCTTCTCTTGGTTTTACGTCCAAGAATGGCTTAAACGCCCTCTATGGGTCGAGGATAGGCTTCCCATCTAGTTTTCTTAAAAACTAACAAACAGGGTCTTTTTTAGTCAGATTCCTAAGACTATGATGAGCATGTTCTTTATGAAAATGGGGCCATAAATCATGAATTCCACGATACACATCTCCACTATGATGAGACTTAAGAGTCAATATAAGATTATCTAAAGACTCCATATTTTGAAATAAATCCCACCTTTTAACAATTTTCATAGGTTTTGTAGAATGCATGAAAGTCCTTAAACATGGTGGGCCAGTAAAATCCACTTTGTAAGATTTTTATAGTTGTATTTCTTGATGAGAAATGACCCCCACATGCCTCAGAATGACAAAATTTCATGACAATATTTACCTCATTGTCAATAATGCATCTTTGATATATTTGATTAGGACAATATTTGAATAAGTAAGGGTCATCCCAATAAAAGTTCTACACGTCGCTCAAAAACTTTCTTTTGTCTTAGGTATCTAAATGAGCTAGTAAAAATCCTAAAGCAAGAAAATTATCAATATCAGCAGATCAAGGTATTGAACTAAGAGAAAGTAAAGATTCATCAGCAAAGTAATCATCAATTGGTGTGATGTCAGATGTCGAATCTATTGTCAATTTTGACAAATGATCCGCAACAACATTTTTGGTGCCTTTTTCGTCCTCAATTTCTTCCTGTTTGAAAGTTTCAAAGATTTCAGAATCATGATTGACTTCCCTTTGTTTGGTCATGGCATGAGAAAATGAAAGTACTAGTGAGGAATCAACCTTTTTTTTACAATGTTCAGGTTTAACCCCTTCCTTACACTCAGAGATTGACTCACCATCTTTCTCACAAGGTTCAAGAATGAGTTTTTCAATAACCTTACCACTGTGGAGAGTAATGACTTATTGGACTTGATCCATGAGTTGGCTTCTGGAACTACTTGTATTTGCATTATATTGCCTCTTGGGATTTTGTTGTGGTTGAGATGGAAACTTACCTTTCTCCTGAAAACTAAGAGTAGATGTGAATTTTGCAAGAGTATCTTTCAAATCAACCATAGTTTGAGCATTTTGAGTGTTGATTGTCTCTTGCTTTTCAATGAATGCATGCAAAGTTTCCTCAAGATTTCTTTTAGGAGGGGGAACATAAGGAGGTGCATATCCATGAGAATTTTGGAAATTATAGTGTGCTTGAAATGGTGGCTGTGAAGTTTGTGCATTATTGTTACCACTCTTCCAACTGAAATTTGGATGATCTCTCTAACCAGGGTTGTATGTTTACGAGTATGGATTATGACTTGGCCTTTAGAAACTATTTAAAGCATTGGCTTGTTTATAGAGACATTCCTTAAAAAAAAAAAAAAGCAAAGTTGGACAATCATTGGTTGAGTATTCATTAGTTTCACAAATTTGACACACAATTTCTTGAATGTATTTTAATTGACCACTCTTTTTCAATTCCAGTGCCTTTATTTTTCTAGCTAAAGATGCAAATTTAGCTTGGAGGTCATGATCTTCCCTAAGTTTGCACATGCCTCTACTAGATGTATGAGGTCGAGTTTTACCTGGTACCTCATAAGTGCCTGTAGTGTTCCAATTTTGAGTATTTTCAATTAACAAATCTAGATACTCCATTCCTTTATCAGGGTCTGTATCTTTAAAAGTTTCATTGCACATTAATTCTACCATTTGTCTATCTTTAGGTGTTAACCCTTCATAAAAATCTGAAACCAATCTCCATCTTTCAAAACCATGATGAAAGCAAGTATTAAGCAAATCTCGATACCTATCTCAACATTGGTAAAATGTTTCTCCTGGTTTTTGAGTGAATGTGGTGATTTGTCTTTTGAAAGAGTTTGTTCTGTGAGACGGAAAAAACTTCTTTAAAAATTGTTGTTGCATTTCATCCCAAGCACGAATGGATCCTGACCTAAGATTTTGTAGCCATGTTTTAGCTTTATCTTTTAATGAAAAACAAAAAAGCTTTAATCTAATGATGTTCATGCTACAATTTAAGTCATTATAGGTGTTACAGACTTCCTCAAATTCTCTCAAATACAAGTATGGATTTTTTAAATGTCAGCCATGAAAAAAAAGTAAAAGTTGAATAATGTCTGGCTTAAAAATAAAATGATATTCATTAGAAGAAAAAACTATACATGATCGTGCACTTGTTCTTGTTGGATTCATGTAGTCTCTAAGTGTTCTAACACGATTATTCTCATTATGAAGCGACTGATTATCCTCTTCAGCCATGTTTTCTGAAAATGATGAGGATTTCCTAGAAAGTCTACCACTTAATGTGTGTGTCCAAACTCTCATGTAAGTGCAGAAAGAAAGAAAAAAGAAGAAGAAAAAGAAACAAAGATTAGAAAAACAAATAAAAGTGAAAAGAAAAGAAAATATATAATTTATACAATAACTTACCTCCCTGGCAACGGCGCCAAAAACTTGACACGATCAAAAGATTGATGTCTTATCCCAAGTGCAGGAGTGTCGAAGTAATAAATAACTCGGCAAGACTGGGGTCGAACCACAGGAAGGTGAACTATATAAATTACAAATAATATATATATTCAATAACATAAAGAATTTATAAGAATTTTATGGGATATTGATGTAAGGATTAAACAAGGATAAAACAATTGTCAAGGTTAGAGGTTCCACTCATGGTATTTCAAATAAGTATAGTATAAACTTTTTTTTTTACTCAACTGGAAACCACACACAAAGGAGGTTACAATCGGATTATAAATTGTTAACATGATTACATTAGTTTTCTTATTCAAATAATGCTAATACTTGTAAATGTTGTTAGGTATTCATGATATTAACTTGTGTTAACAACAAATCAAGTTCCTTTCATAGCACAGTTGTCGGTTATACCATATAGTTGGGCTATGAAAGTGTCAAGTATTTGTTGTACCAAGGGTTATACAACATTAACTATTTAACAAGCAAAGTATTAAGAGTGAATAAGATAACAAATACAAAACATGTTAGTATCAAACATTAAAGTCCATTTTGAGTTTACACTATACTTATTCTTACACCATTAATGTAACCTTTTCACCTTGACATAATAAACTTAGGTGAACATAATGAAGAAGAGAAACATAAATAAACAAGAGGAAAACATGATTATATAAGTATAGTAAAGGAAATGAAAGGCATAAATAAGAGATTAATGAAAGCAAAACTTAAGCATTACAAAAATATAAAGAAAGAGAGTAAGAACATGATCTTAATCTGAAAACCAAGATGCCTAAATGCATGGCAAATGCCTTCTTTTATAGGCCAAAATTTGGAACTATTGATTTGATGACTAATTGTTGAGTGGATGGTCACCTTTTGATTTAGTAACAATCCTTAGGCCTATGTCTTAACTTGAAAACGGTCCTTTTGAATCTTGGACTCTTCATGAAAGTTTTAGGCATATGTTTTAACTTTCCATACATATAAACTGAACCTAAATCTAAGTTCTACAGCTTCAGTTATGATCCAATAACCAAATGGTGTTCCAGTTTGAACTGAACCATCATCTCTTTTCTAAACTTAGCCCTCTCTTTGTCTTCTCAATTTCAGTAGTTAAACTCATCAATCAATCCTTTAATTTATGTGATAGGCCTGCATTTAAGATGAATATTTACCATAAATTAAAGGTATCTTATATTATCAGACATGTTATTATAAAACATACTCTAGTTAAGGAGATATTGATACTTCAAGTACAAAGTGATGATATAAAACCTTAATAAAAATACACTTTTAAGTACTAATTAATGAGCAGGACCCTTATAGACTAGCCTTCTATGACATGGCAATCACTACTTCAGTAGATATACACGCACTTGGAAAAGAAGAACGAGTTCATGTATCTACTTGCTCGATTAGTCCTTTCAGCCACAATTTACTTCATATGGTATGAGAGGAATAATCAAGTCTTTAACCAATTTTACCGATCTCATGAGGACGTTTGCGATGAGATTTTGAGCTTGTCTAGTTCCAGCTGGTTGAGCTTTAACCAATATATCAGGTTTAAATTGCTTTTAGGTACATCTGGTGCATCCCAAAGTCATAAGGTATCATTACTCTTGCTGCTTTCTGGTTCTACTTTGATTTCCTTAGTTTATATTTTAACCACTAGTCAACCAATTGTGAGTTTTCTAGAAACTGGTTGACCAGTTAACCAGATGTTTTGTATAACAATCTATTTTCACTCTCTTGAGTTTCTTTTACCTTTTGCTTCCTTTTCCTGTTGCTTTTGGTAAGTTTGACCTAGGTAACAGACTTTTATATTTCTTGGGGTATGCCCCTCGTACTTTTGTATATTTTTTCCCTTTAATATAATTACTTTTATAAAAAAAAAAAAACATTGTTTAAAGCACCAAATCTCATTTTCAATATTGTTATTAAACCCACACTCTTACAATATCATTAGAATATAATTCTCAATACAATTTATCCAACCTTCCACATTTTCATCATTATACAAAACACACAACTTCCTTATATTCTTAGAACATAGATTTCAATATAATTTATACAATTCCTCACATTTCATTTTTAACATACAATATGTCATTTTTGGCTTCCTATACTAGCTTTCATCAAGTCATTTTGGTTACCAATTCATCTACTCTATACAAGTATTCATCATTCCATTTTAGTCATTAACTCACCTATTTCATACAAGCATTTTATCAAGTCTTTTTATCAACACTTTAACCACTAACTAAATCATCTATTCCAAGCATTTTATCAAACACCTTGCATCTAATTTGAATCATTCTTTACCTAGAGACTTTGCATTCCAAACTTTCCAAGATATATCAGCAATGGTTCAACCATCACAATTCAGTATATCTTCATTCATTCATTTTATCAAACATTTGATATGTATTTGAATTTAAATCATCCTTATTTAAGGAATGTATATATATCTATTCTTCCAAAACATAACAATGATCCCATACATCATCAATCAATTCATAATGAAATTTATACATTAAATTTATCATTACATCATGTAATTTATATAAATCCTAGCTCTAATTTCACATGCTTAACATTTTAGAACACAAATGATCCTACTCAAAATTATATATTCAATTCATTTCCTCACATATACTTAACATAAATTTTAGCACATGAAATCCAGCAGTATTCATCACTACTTAACCTTCCAAAACACGCCCAAAATGATACCATACATCATAGTTCAATCATACAATGATTATACACACAAATATACATTCAAATCATCTTTATAACCTATAAATACTCAATTTATAGCATCCATTTTTCACTTACCCAACCTTCTAAAACACACTCATATTGGTTCAACACATCATAATTCAATTTTACAACAATTGTACACACAAATATACGTTCAAATCAACTTCATAACATATAATTTCAAAATTTTCAACCCTAAAAAGACCCCCCTTGTGGTCGACCCTAGGTAGCACTAGTTACCCATTGATTTATTTCAATGTTTTCTCTTGGTTTATCATTTTCATCATCATTTCCATAACTAATAAGTCAACTTACAACAAAATACCATTTTCCCCTAACTTAAATCAAGAACACTACAATTGAAAATTAGGGATTTCATCCCTCTCACAACAAAACCATCAAAACAAAGAAATAGATTATGAAAAACATCTTATTAACCAAATTTGCAGCACCCAATTAGTAGATTTCTTTGCAAGCTTTTCCTCCTAATCTATTTTTCCTCATAAATGCTTGATTCTCTTTCTCAAAGCAAACCATTTGTTCTTCCTAACCCAAATAGGTTTTTGGTGTAAATCTCCCCTTAATAATCCTCACTTCTACCTTCCTAAACCAAGTCTCCACCAATAATTTAAGAAAAAGATGAAGAATGAACAAAAATGAACAAAAACGTTGGACTCTAGTTTTTTTTTCTTTGCTGGAACTGTCAGCCTTTATAAGAAAAACAAGGAGGGGTGTTTGCTTATAATTATAAAAAATGCCACCCATTTGATTTTTAACTAGTTTCCGCAAAACTCTTGATTGCGGGATCTTTCGTACACAGTTTTATTTTATTTTGATTTAATCCAATATTAATAATACTCTTTTAAGATATTTTACCTGATAAATTTTCTTTAGAATTTTCACCATTTTTTATAAAATTTTATAGGGTAAAATTCGGAGTTTACACTGACAGTAAATATTATTTGCTCGCAAACTCAAACATTTATTTATTTGGAGTTCCATTATATTTTTTTACGGATTTTCCAACTCATAAGGATTTTTTTTTAAATAATTATATTACCTAATTGGAATTTATTCAATTTATCACAAAGTTTACAATAGGGCTTGTATTTCACGTATTAATTTATTATTTTATTTTATCCAAAAATTATGCTAATATTATTGGAGATTTTCTCCTCTAATCATAAGAATCTTTCTCATAATTTATTGTCTTTAAGTTGAGAATTACCTTTTTTTTTACATTGGTTTACAAATTTTAAACTTGTAGTATGTATTCTTACACTCATAATTTATATATTGAAGATGATGATGATTTTTTATTTAACTCTTTCTTGTTTAGAATGTCACTTGTTCATGAGGATTACTTGATCATAGGTTGAGCTGCTTAACAGGCTGATAAGAGAGCTATTAGTCAAGCCTGAGTAAATGTTCTTAGCATGTTGGGCTGTTATGCTCATCATTTTCTAACCCACCCTGACCAACCAGATTGAATATACTAAAGATCCAAGAGAAACCTAACATTAAGGCCTATATTTATAACTAATATGTGTAAGGAAACTCGTCTGTCTACGATGTATTACTACCAAATCTACAAACTACAAGCAAAATGGAACAAGGATGATATCACAGAAAAAACTTCAATGGATCTTAGGCTCCCACGATTGATAATGGACTTGATTACTTCTTCGGTATACGTGCAAAACAAAATCCTTCATGTGTTTTAGAAAACCATATGATACTTAAGTTAACGAGGGTATCAGAGGTTAAAGGATGTAGAAATTATTGAGGTCGGAGTAATTAATAGCCATGTCAATGGCTGGGTATCAGAGCTTTGCTCTGCTTAGTCCATTGTAACTTACCACATAGAAGAGTTAGCCATCAAAATAACTCACCATCTACTAGATAATTATGGTGGGTGAAGATGCCTAACTTATTAGTTAAGTTTGAAAATAATGCTCTCATGATTTGATGTAATTAATGGCCATGTCAATGGCTGGGTATTCCACCATTCTACTGAGAATTCCACCATTGTAATTCCTCTTAACATAATTTTTTAATAGTAGTTCTGCATAATAACTATTTTGTTAGTGATGAAAATAAATAAAAAACATAAAAAAAGAGAGAAGAAAAATTATATTGTTCACCTATGCCAGACCGGCATAGACCCAGGCAACCAAGTCGCCTAGTGCAGCCCGTGCAAACACACACAGAGGTCACCTAGGGCAGCCCGTGCATAGGTCGCTTGGGCCAGGGCCAGACACACACACACTTACATACATACATACATACATACATA
>Ga0325414_1004238_pt1 | contig 14977 bp, 15 predicted proteins | sample PopdelMetagenome_8_FD_206183 | JGI IMG/M metagenome (GOLD analysis project Ga0325414, IMG submission 206183) | Populus deltoides microbial communities from Bellville, Georgia, United States - Leaf-PdKOR-R3 | ecosystem: Host-associated > Plants > Phyllosphere > Phylloplane/Leaf | place: USA...
GAATGACCCAATGAGCTGAGCCTTTCAAATAAACTCCTTCCAAAGCCAGCTTTATCACAAACCTAAGAACCATAAGCTATAAGAAGCCAATAGTGTAGAAAGTAACAAATCTAAAATTCAGTTCAACCAAAAAGACAATAATAAAACAATGAGGTAGCATTTTCATACATTGCTTACGACCATAGCGGGTAATTGACACTCGTCACCGATTAGAATAGCATGCCTAACACCAGGAAGTTGTAGGGGTATTGTTGATTCACACTCTTTTAGCTGAGCTGCTTCGTCAACTACCAAAAAGTCCAGTGGTTCAATCGGCAACAAATGCAACTTATACGAACTAGAAGCTGTGCACAAAAATAAGGTTGCTTTCTGGAAACAGAATTCCTCTATTGACCGCTTGTTCATAGCACTTGGAAGATCCAGATGGCGGAGAGAATCCCGTACTCTTTTCAACGTAGTAAGGCATTCACTTCTCGTAAGTCTCAACTGCAACAATATATCATTAAAACCTTGGAAAGAATCCTCATCTACCCCTGGGTGTGAAAAAACTTCAAGCAATTCATCAGAAATCACACCCTCGTGGAATAGCCAAGATTCAAAAGAGTTAAGTGAACCAAACAAGGATACGATGTTCTGAATGTTATGTTTGAGAATGCAAGTTTCTGGTATGTGAGTGCATAACAAAGTGAGGCATCTTTTTAGAGGTAATGCAGTAGAGCGGAATCTATCTCTCATAAATTCGAGAAACGTTTTAAGTCTCAACCGCAACAATATATCAATAAAACCTTGGAAAGAATCCTCATCTAACCCTTGGTGTGGAAAAACTTCAAGCAATTCATCAGAAATCACACCCTCGTGGAATAGCCAAGATTCAAAAGAGTTAAGTGAACCAAACAAGGATACGATGTTCTGAATGTTATGATTGAGAATGCAAGTTTCTGGTATGTGAGTGCATAATAAAGTGAGGCATCTTTTTAGAGGTAATGCAGTAGAGCGGAATCTATCTCTCATAAATTCGAGAAACGTTTTAGGCTCTCCTGTGAGGGCAACAGCTTGATAGCTACAGGATTCCCTATTCTCTTCATTTTCATCATCATGCTCCTGCATTTTGATTAATTCATTCTCCACGAAAATGGAATACTGAGAAACACAATCTTCAAAAAAATCAATTGTCGAATTGAAACAATTCCTCCAACCAGTCGGAGGTGCAAAGCACTCTATAAGCCTTTTGACACGATAATCCAAATAGACTTCCTGAGTTTCAGAATCAACTTTGAGTCTGTCCTTGTTCCCAAACAAAAGAATATCTCCCACAGAATGAAACAAAGAATCAGTTCCTGAATCTGCTTCATGCGATTCTGTGACCAGCTTGAACACCCTAGAGGCCACTTCTGTAATTGAAACATTGGTTGGGCCACATGTTAGAGTTCTGCATTTCATTTTTAGGAGGCTAAAGAGCAACATACTGACTGTTTTGGTTTTCCCAGTCCCTGGCGGGCCCCAAATAAGTTCAACTGCCGACTTATGGTTGCTTTGCTTTTTAAGCAGACATGCCAAAACCGCCTTGCTTTGGGATTCATTCAGTTCAGATGTCAAATTCACAACATTCTCATCATAGATTGCACGTTCCCGCATAGAATATTGGTTGCAATTTTCCTCAACCTGTTATCCAATATGGAAACTCAATCAAGTTCAAAACAGTATATTACATGCAAAACAGACACAGAGTCGTCTCCTGGAGTTATGTCTGCAACTAAATATATATAACAGAAAAAAATAGGATGAAAAACATGATTATGATTATTCTTCACCGCTATAAGAATCATCAGGGTGCCCATCTATTTTACAGAAAGATAGTCAATAGAGAAAAACACTACAAAGAAAAAATTATAGAGAGAGAAAGCGAGAGCGTGAGGGTATAAGTAGATTAAAATAATTTTTTTTACATTTTTTTTTTACATTCCAAGCAAGAAGCTAAAATGATGATACGAGTAGAAAAGCGAGCAGATCCACCACTCAGTCCGTCCATTTTCTCCGGCTTTATTCCAAATTTGGTTTTGAATACCACCAATCCATCCCTCAAGAACGATTTGGAAATTAATAGCATATTTTAAGCCAAACTGGCTATCTCCATGTTTCCACGTGTGAAAATATAGCATCTACATGTGACCTAAGGCAATGCAATATCTAGATGATACTAGAGACAGTAATCACATTCATATATATATATATATATATATATATATATATATATATATATATATATATATCTTACCACAGAATCAGTGCACAGAATCTCTTTGATGATATTCAAGTTTCCAAACATGTGGAGTGCATTCCATATTCTTTTGCTAGTCGTTATATTAGTCAATGAAATCACAGTAAGTGATTTCTGCAGTCCATCACTAATTTCAATGTCTTTTTGCGCTTTGACTGTGAAAGAAGTATATGTAGCAGCATCCTCGGTCTCATCTCCTGTTATACTGGTGACCACAGCAAATGTCCATGTCCGTCCAACCCTTTGCAAATCAGAGACATTTTCAGGTTTAGCGCTTGTTAAAATAACGATGTCGCCGGGCAATGTTTTGTAATGCTCCTTGCCACTGCCACGGGATCTGTTTCTCCAATAATCAATATTAACATCATACAATAATGTGCCGTGGGGCTTGGCCTCAAAGAAAGCAACCATTTCAGCAAACGGTGCTCTGGAAATAATATCCATGCTTGAGCTCAATTGTGCACGGGTTTCTTCCAATAAAGGAATTTCATATGATCGAAGATAATGCCCAACCGAGTCAAATGACTCTGGAATATTTTCCACCTATAAAGGAAAGCAAAACACGAGGTCATTCAAAGGACATGAAGGCACCTCAAAACATGCTATCTCCAAATATTCGGCTGCTACAATAATCTAATCTCTTTAAACGATGCGAGGACAGCTCAACTGCAACAAAATTATTTCCAGGGAACACAGCGGCTAGTTGTGAGTATCCCATGTCAAGAGTTTTGGCACAATTAATCAATCATGTAGTAGCACTAAGACTAACACATTTATCTAAACAGCTACGAATTGTCAACTCCTAAAAAATATTTTGACACCAAGCATGCATGCAAGAACAAACTCCATTATTAAAAGAATTTCCAAAACTCTTCATTTTTATGGTAAGCTGGAGCTGCTCTGCCTCAGCTTACGTTCAGGGCAAGCAATGTGCAATTCAAAATGGAATGGACTTGGAAGGGTCTAACACACTATCGGTGTAAGAACCAAATAATTTTTTAAATCAACAAGAAGTTGTTTAATAAAGGAAACGTCAATTCACTGCACAGTAAAATAATCCAAAAGCTGCAAATAATAAACGCATACCAGCAATCTAATTTTACAAAATAAATAACTAAAGAGAGAATGATGAAAATGGAAGGTAGAAAAGGTAAAAACCTTGAAAAGATTTTCATTGAAAATATCCTCAAGAGACCATGAAAAAATGGTGTCAACGAAGGTATGATCATTAGTAATTTCTTTCTTCTTCATCATCTTGCTTGAACTCTCCGATCTTTCCATCATCAATTTCTCGTTTATCTGCGATGATGAAAAGAGCTTCTTACTTTAAAACTTATAAAGGAAGGAAAAAAGGTGGGGGGGTTCCTTCGCCACAAAGAAACAGGTATAAACACCGAAGGAAAGAAAAGAATAACCTTGACTATACAATGCAGTACGGAGGCTCCCTGGCTATGGATTCAAAGAGAAAAAAAAAGAAAGAAAGAAAGAGACAAGCATTATCCATCTCTGTGTTGCCTTTATTATAGGTAAGAGGGAGTGTTGCTTCTTTATTATTGAGAAAGAAAAAGGCAGTCCCAGGAAACAAGTCTTCTCGTATTCTGGTTCCTTTCTTGACTTAAAAAAGCTCCTCTTTTTTTTTCTTTTTTTTTATATCTATATAAATAAGTGGAGTATTCTGGTTCACCTGAACTCATCTTTACCGATGCCTTAAAATTTTATAGTGGAATTTCAAGGATTGAGAATTTAGAGAAGTAGAAAATTAGATTTTTTTTTTTTTTAATTGCTGATATAAACGCCCACATGGCATACCAAATAATTAATAATTAATAATTAATAATTAATAGAACGATACTAATTAATATATCATATCACCTTTATGTTAGCAATAACATTCTTTCTTGAAATTCCAACCATTGAACTTCATTAGTTAGAGCATTATAAATTTTCTCCCGAATCATGGTTAGTTTCTAAGAATTTGTTTTCTTTTATCAATAATGTAACTCCTCTGATGTAAGTTGTTGTATAATTTTTTTTTAAAAAAATATTCTTCAACATCTATGTGTATTTTTTGTTTTAATTTAGGTCATGCTACTTTTGTGTCATGTTGGATTAAATTTTTTTATCTAAAAAACCTTGATCTAACAAATCAAATCAATGTTATGATGTTTTTTTAAAGTTATAATAATTTCATAAAAAGATTAAATTAAATTATTATAAACAATTCAAAATATATAAAATATTAAAAGATAAAATTAGATAATATACGTAGTTTTTTTATTTCAAAATAAATAAGGAATTTTTTAATATAAGAAATTAAAAAATGAATAAAATAATTATGACTGGATAACATTTTTATTTGAAAAAAAAACTCCTAAACATCTACAAGATTTAGGTAGTTAACTAGCTTTGATACCCGAGTGATGCCGCGGGTTATTTTTTTTGTATAAAAAATATTAAAAAAATTAAAATTAAAAAATCTTGGGTTTTTTTTTGCAAAGTTATACCCAAGAATCTTGGATTTGGCTGCAACGCCTGATCTAAGAGTAATATTTATAATATTAATAATAAAATTGAACTTGCATGACTCAAGTTTAAGTGAGTCTGGCTGTAACACCGAACCCAAGAATACTGGATGTGGGTCTGGCTATAAGGTCGTGTCATAAAAGTGTGATAATCAAATAGATTAATTAAAAAAAAAACAAAGAAAAAAAATCAACAGGAAGGAAAAAACTAATGAAGAAAAGGAAAAAAAAACATTGAATTAATTGGGTCAACCTTTTAAACCAGGTTATCCCGTAAAACTTGAGATTTGCGTCATGAAACTTTGATAACTAAATAGAAAAAAAAATGACAGGTTTACTTAGAATTAACCGGGTTAATCCATTAAACCAAGTTAACCCGTCAATCCCAGAATACGTGTCATGAAAGTATGAAAGTCTGATAATTAAATAGAAAGAAAATAACTTTAACAAACTAAACTAAATAAAAAAAATAACTCGTCAAATCAGGTTAACCCATAAAACCCGAGATTCATATTATAAAAATCTAATAACTAAACAAAAAAAATTAACATTAACAAACTAAATCAAACAAAAAAAATTAACATTAACAAACTAAATCAAACAAAAAAAATTCATGAAAAAAAATAAAAAGAAAAAACAAAAGAAAAAAACAGTTATATAATATAATACAATATAATAATAATTATAATGAAAAAACGTGGGGAAAATTTAAAAAAAAATGAAAAAAAAAGTGGGGAAAGCTAAAGGTAAAGCTAAATTCTCAACCAATTCAATATTGAAAAAATAAATTTAACAAAGATAATTTAAAAAAAAACATGTGGGGGAAACATTGTAGCCAAACAAAAACCATGTAAGGAAAACACTGTAGTAATCCATAGTATTTTTTTTAAAAAAAAACTACAAAGCTAATCTCTCAACCAGCTCAATATATAAAAAAAATCGACAAAGGTTATCTAAAAAAAAAAAGAAGTCAATTTTGGGTAAAAGAAATGAAAAAAGATGTACAAAAAAGGAAACAAAAACGAAAAAAAAAACACGTGGGGAAAGCTACAGTGTTTTAAAGAAAAAGATAAAAAAACTAAATTTTCAACCAGCTCAATGGTAAAAAAATAAAATCAACAAAAATAATTTTGAAAAAAACAAAACAAAAAAAAGAAAATATGTAAAAAATGACAATTTTGGAAAAAAGAAAAATAAAAAAATAAAAAAAAACATATGGGGAAAGTTAAAGCTAGATTATCAGCCAGCTCAATATTGAAAAAATAAATTCGATAAAGATAATTTTTTTAAAAAAAATATATGGGGAAACACTGCAGCAAAACAAAAACTATGTAGGGGAAACACTGTAGCAATTCATATTGGTTTTTTTAAAAAAAAAAACTACAAAGCTAAATTCTCAACCAACTTAATATAAAAAAAAATAAAATCTACAAAGACCATTTTGAAAAAAAATAATAATAAAGAAATCATTAAAAAAAAAGAAAACATTGTATGAGAATATTATACCAATCCACAATGTTTTAAAGAAAAAAACTACATAGTTAAATTTTCAACCAGTTCAATATTTAAAAAAATTAGCAAAGATAATTTTGAAACAAAAAAATTTTAAAAAAAAGAAACGAAAAAAAGAAGAAGAAATCAATTTTGGGTAAAAAAAAAAAGCAAAAAAAAACATGTAAAAAAAAAACTGCTGCTACAATGAATATCCCACGCGTTTTAGAGTATTCTATAATTGGGTGGCGTGGGTTTTTATTTCACAATCAAACGGTTTTCTTAAATGAACTTAAATAAATTAATATTAAATTCTTTTAATATTGGATATAAAGCCAGATATCAACTCCGAGATTAAAAATGCAAAATCACACGTTCAAGATGCAGTCTCTAACAACAACACTCCATTGGACTTTGCAAATTTTTCTCATTTTGACAGTTCCCGACCATAAGAATTTGCATTGGATGGAAGTAAGTAAACGACACACACCTTTTGGCATAAGGAAGATGAACATGAAGTACAAAAGAAGGGAGTTTAACACACTTTTGATAAGGCAAATGCGACCGGCCATGCTCAACATTCTCCCTTTCCACGAAGTGAGTTTCTTTCGAAACTTATCAATGATGGGTTTCCATGTTGAAATCCTTCTAGGATTAGACCCCAAAGGCATACCCAGGTAGTTACATGGAAGAGAATCATGCCTGCAAAAAACTGATTTTGCAAACTCATCTAAGCAAGAGTCATTAACATTGATTCTTATAAGAGAACTCTTAAAAAAAATTAATGTGCAAGCCTGAGCATAGAGCAAACCACCTTAAGACTCTTTTAACTGACTGAAGGGCATGCAAACTAGCTGACATAAAGATAAGAGTGTCATCTGCATATTGTAGGTGACTTAAAAAGTTATTAGAGCCAAAATCAATACCCTAAAAGATGTTTGAGGTTGCCGCACGTTGAAAGAGAACAGATAGACCTTCAACAACAATATTAAAAAGAAAGGGAGATAAGGGATCACCTTGCCTAATACCTCGCCCTATTTTGAACTCTGAGGAAGGAGAGCCATTGACTAAGACTGAAACCTGACCAGTAGACAAGCAGGAGGAAATCCACCCTCTCCATTTAGTACCAAAACCCATGTAAGTCATCACCTCATCAATGTAATCCCATAGAACTGAATTAAAAGCTTTTTGGAAATCAACCTTGAATATGAGACCTGATCTTCGACTGCTTTTTAGATCATAAACCACTTCATTAGCTACCATATAACCATCAACAATTTGTCTGTCTGCTATAAAAGCAGTCTGATTGTCACTAATCAAGCTGCCTATTACTTCCTTTAGTCTGCTGGACAAAATCTTCGCAATAATCTTGTAAATACCATGGATCAAACTAATTGGGCAGTACTCTTTGAATTCCAAGGTAACCTTTTTTTTCACCAATATGATATAGGAGAGGTTAACCCCTTTTGGCGTAGACCTCGTTCTAAAAAATTCAATGATAAGGTCAAATAAGTCTTCTGCAATAAAATCCCAAGTGAGTTTATAGAATTTAAAATTGAAGCCGTCTGGACCAGAACTCTTAGAACCATCACAATCCCACACACATCTTTTAATTTCATCAAAGGTCACCTCTCGCTCTAGCCAAAGAGACAACTTTGAATTTAACCTTTTAAAACCTACATGACCCATCTCTGCTTTCTTCCCAATTGAAGCTTTATACAAATTGTAAAAATAATCAACAGTAACGGATTTGATTTCTGGTAAAGACCGAAGTTCAGCCCCCTTATGATTGATCATCAAAATTTGAGATTTGGCTCTTCTGAAGTTAGCTATCAAATGGAAAAACCTGGTATTACGGTCCCCTAGCTTGCACCACAACTGTCTAGATCTCTGCCTCCACTTGCATTCAACTCTATTACTATAGGTCCATTTATCCCTTATAAAAGATTCAAGCTTGAGGTGATCTGAGGGACATAGAGGACCAGCCTCCTACTTTCTCTCTAAATCATCAATTTGGGAAATCACAACCTGAAGCTTGTGCTCTTGATCACCAAAAGCATATTTGTTCCATCGCCGAAGTTGAGCTGCTACAAAGCTAAGCTTCTTAATAAATCTGTAGCGTCCTGGGAGTGCAGCACACCCGTCAAACCAAAAGCCTCTAATAATGTTTTTAAAGTTAGGGAATTGAAGCCAACAGTCCAAAAATTTAAAAGGACGAGAACCATTCTCTAGGAGGCAATCAGACACAAGCAAGGGGCAATGGTCTGACATTTCTCTAGGTAAACGATGGAGCATTACATTGGAGAACTGAAGAAGAAAGGATTCATTTAAGAAAGCACGGTCTAGTTTACTCATCAAGCAATTCCTGAACCAAGTGAAGTAACCTCCAACCAGTTGATACTCAATAAGGTGACAAGAATCCAGAAAATTCCTAAAAGCTTAAGAGCCCCTGATATGAAGATAGCCACTGCTTTTATCAGTCTGATTTAAAGTTTCATTAAAATCTTCCACCATCAACCACGGAATAGGGAAGGCATGTCTGAGGATACACAAGTTATTCCAAAGATCCCATTTTTCTGACAAAGAACAAGGGGCATAAACACCAACAACAGCACAGATAAAACCACTTTGCATATGCTGACCGTACAGACCAATCCACCCGTAACCATATTCAACAGAAGAAACCTGAAATTTTGTATCATCCCAAAGAGCAATCATACCCCCTTTACTTCCTTCAGCCTTATTACAAGCCCAGTTAACATTGTTATTGTTCCAAACACGAAAGATGAAAGAGTCTGTGCAAGTCTTAATTTTTGTTTCTAGAAGAAAGCACACATCAATATTATGAGTATCAATAAGCTTACCCACAGCCCGTAATTTTCTAGCCCTACCCAATCCACATAAGTTCCAAGAAAGAACCTTCATAAAAAAAATAGAAAAATCCTAACCAAAACAAAGGAAACAAAGGACTTACTGGACAACCTTCCAGTCAGACTCCTCTTGTTGAAGCTGTTTCCGAATATCTCCTTCAAAAACATACAGGTTGGAATTGTCCCCAATAAGCAAAGCTTCCCCAATCTGGACCATACCCTGAACTTCTCGATCTTCTGAACTCACAGTAGCTTTTTCATCTCCTGATTGTACAAATCTTGTTATACAAAGATGTTTATGAGAATCCCTAACATTTTGAAAATGGCGTCTATTCCCCATGTGAACATCTGAGTCATTTGTGGATTCTTCTCTGTCATCCGCATGTCTCTGTAAAGTCCCATGAATAGTTAAAAGTTTTGTCTTTCTTCGTCTTAGCAAAATTTCACTTGACTGTTGTCCTGTTGAGTAAGATCTCTGGAGTTGGTATACACAGTAGAACCCAACTTTAAGGGTTAGCTTGCTTCATCCGATTGAGGCCATATATCTTGAATTGGCTCATAGGCCAAATCATAATTGGAGCAAGAAAAAGAGGAGGTACTGTCAAGGGAGTCAGAGCAGTAAGTACCTAAACTAAGCTGGGCTTCTAACATAAGGGAGTGGCCCGAAGTAACGTGACCAAAGTCCACCAAATGATGAGCTTGAACATTAGAGTCTTGCACCTTGCTAACATCTGCAGTATTGTTGCTAGTGGTGCTGACGTGATGATTTAAGTTTTGAGTATATCCGAGAATTTCAGGGAAAAGATCTGTAGACATTGTTGGGAAATGGACTTGCCCCTTAGTTGTTGCAGTGCATTTATGATGACAAGAGAGTTGTGGTCTTGGAGACTAGTTGGAGCCGCATAGGTAACCTCCCTATAAGTTGGATCACCAGCTAGATGTGGTTTAGCCGTTGCCACCTCTTCACAATTTGAAAAAGATTTCATTTTCTCCCCCGTATCAAGCCCCACATCATGAGTAGTTTCAACTGAAAAATGTGTTATAGTTCCATCCGAACTAGATTCATATCCACAAGTTGTGTACCCATCTTCCAAAACTAAGTTACTATGGAAGGTGTCCATGGAGAAGCAAATTGAGTCAGTCATGGGATAGTGAAGACTGTCGATTTCATCAATACAAATGGTATGATCTTCCCCATCAATATGCAAGATGATTGTCTTCCTTATATCTTCATCACTTCTTGTACCAAGCAATAAGCGTAAAGATACAAGAGCTGAGCGTCTAAGGCCTAAACGGTCAAAGCCAATAATATCTCCTATAGATCTGAGAAGAGTTGCTAGACAGTTTCTGTTCCATCCAACTATTGGCTATCTTTGTATGGAGATCCATGCTAACCTATCAATGGCACAATCCGTAGAAAGCCATGGCCTTATATCATCAAAGTATTTGTCCCAATAAGGCAAGTCAGCCTCAAAAGCATGCATCATGGAGGGATGATCTTTAAATAGGAGCAGAACCTGTGAAGCACCAAGAAACCTCATTCCAGTTGATTGAATATCACAACTAATAAGGTCATCTTGAATCTTTCCATAGTCTTCACCTGCAGATATGGATGCAAGTAAACAATTGTTCAGCCATGATATGTCTTGTGGTTTTGAAAAGTAAATGACAGTTTCTTTTATCGAAACAAGTTTAGGTGGCTTTTGAGGAAGACAAGTTTCTTGCGCAGACATTTGATGGTGCGGGGTATCCATAGTTTGCAGAACTGTTGCATAGGTTCGGTGATCTCTTGTTCTAAAAGGTGGGCTTTTCAGTCTAGCTACAGGTTTAAAGGGATTTTGTGGGATTTTGCCTTGGGTGTCTTGTTTCAAATCTTGCTAAGTTGACCCGCAACTTGTAAGAGTCAAACCAAATATTATTTAAGCTGCAAAGTAAATCATCAGTTGAGTCTTTAGAGGAAAGGGTACAAAACCCAAATCGTCTTTCAGCTTTGGTTTTCTTGCCATAAAAAGGCTTTGGACAAATCCAATTTAGAGAAGACGAGCTCGAAGATCATGGTAGGAAAGGTAACTTGGATATCTCTCCAAGTAGAACTTGTGTGGTTGAGGGTGGTGTGTGTGGGACAGGGGACGTGGAGGTGGAAGGATTTGGCTGGTTTGGTTGTTTGAGGGATGTTCATGTTGATGTTGGTTGGCCATGGCTTTTTGGAGAGGTTTTTTGGAGAGGTCCTAAGGTCCGAACTCTTAAATAATATTGAGCCCCTGGTTATTACATTTGTTGAAATGGACTCCGACTAGGATTTTCTTGGTCGAGGTCTTGTCGGATTGGTAAGCAAAGAATCTTTTCGAGAAGATGGCAGGAAACTGCAATCACATTCCTGAGCAAACATCCGCATGCACTCGACCAAATAATGTGCTGGGTTTGCCATTCCCAAATGCTCTAGCTGGGTTTGCTACAGGGGCTCGATCTCTGTTATTTGCTTTCTTATTACTGGATTAGCGATTTTTGGATATCGACTGGAGCTACCAAGCAAAACAATAATGATGGATCGATTCGTGATTTATTGCATCTGGTGGAATGGAATGTATATATGATCTTGTAATAATTATGGAGCATGCCAATGAATTACAGTGGATATAAAATCAGAGATATTAGGGCCTCCCATATACGATATATAAAACTTTATAATGTTGTCATGGATGTTGTCATAGAATGACGAAACACTGTCGTCCAATGACATAACATGGGCATGCCAATGAATCTCGAAATCCTTTGTAATATTAGAAAATGTAACACTTTGGAATAACATGATTACTTACTTGTACTATTATTTTTTCCTCAATTTAAGTTAATAATGATCACTAGTGTTTTTTTTTTTTTTTGGTTAAAGGCCGCACTATCTTTTCTCGATGACTGCAATCTTTGTCGATAGAATACTTAGCGCTGAAGGAGTTTGTTCGCAGCCCAGGATGATTATTTTGAAACCTTTCCTCAAAACTAATTAACTCGTACGAGGAATCTCATGTGCAACTTAAATTATTACAACAATCAATAAGAACATTAAGCATGTTTCTTTACTTTTCTAGGTAATTTAAAATATTGCCTTACTTCCCTCTGACGCTCAAGCTGGTTCTTTTTTCATTTAGTGCAAAGCGTCTTGCCATGGGATGGTTATAGAATGTCCTCGTGTGCTCTTAGAGCCTGTGGATGGCTCAGCTATTATCAATCACTGAAAGCTGCATCAGAAAAGAGTAAAATTTCTGATATGGAAATTTCACGATATCTTCTACCGGAAAACATGCATCCTCTACTTTATTGTAACTGAAAAGCCAGTCGATCATCAGAATACAAGTTTCAACAACATCCTGTGCACAACCTCTCTTATCCATCTCATGCCAAGTCTCAAATGCCCCATCAACATCACCCATTTCAAAAAACATTAAGGCCAGCATATTACAAGTCTGGACACTACGTACGAAAGCAACCCACTTCAATCATTCTTTCATAAAGCCTAGCTAAGAGCTTCCTCGCTATTTTTATTCTCGTAGAGGACCTTGAGAAAGCAGTTATAAGTAACTATACCAGGAGGGTAACCTACGTTTCCCGTTTCTTTCAAAAATTTATAAGCCTCATCAATTTTCCCAGCTGAACAAATTCCGTCAATCAATTCTTTGTATGTTAAAGCTGTTAAGTAATATTTATCTAATTTTATTTATTAAGAGTATAATAGTATTTTCAGTTTTAACCTATATATAATTCCTTTGTATTTAGGTTAACTTAAGCACTCATAATAAACATATTATTGAGAATTTTAGCTTCCTTCTATGTTTGATCTGAATTACTTTAACATGGTATCAGAGCCTAGTTGATCGAACCCTTAGCTTGTTAATTTTATGGAACCCGCTGCTCATTCCCTGTAGGATGTTCCAGCACGCTCAATGCATTCATTTGAAGCTTAACTTTAGATTCATTTTTCAAAACATCAGACATGGGTTGTTTGACTTATTAAAAGATGGAGGATCAAGATCAAGTTTTGTGCTTGCGGCTGAAGAATTAATATCTGAAACTTTATTTTAGATTCTTCAGCTTCTGCAATTTGGTATTTCTGTTCTGTCTCTGCAATTGTTTTGGTATTTCGTCTTCTCTTCAGTTTTTGCAATTTGGTATCAGCTTCTGTAATTTGGTATTTCTGTTATGTCTCTGCAATTGTTTTGGTATTTCGTCTTCTCTTCAGTTTCTGCAATTTGATATTTGAGTTAAGTTTTTGCAAAAAATAAAATAAAAATTTGGAGTGATATTTTGTCTTCTGCTTCTGCAAAATCTGGTATTTCGACTTTCTTTCAACTTCTGCAATTTGATATTTCTGTTCTATCTCTGCAATTGTTTTGGTATTTCTTCTTCTCTTCAGTTTCTGCAATTTGGTATTTGCGTTCATTTTCTGCAAAAAAATTAAAAAAATCGGAGTGATATTATCTTCCGCTTCTGCAAAATCTGGTATTTCGACTGTCCTTCAGTTTCTGCAATTTGATATTTCTGTCTGTCTCTGCAATTGTTTTGGTATTTCGTCTTCTCTTCAGTTTCTGCAACTTGGTATTTGAGTTAAGTTTCTGCAAATTTTTTTAGAGTGATATTTTGTCTTCCGCTTCTGCAAAAGCCGGTATTTCGACTTTCCTTCAGCTTCTATCATGGCATCTACTACCAAAGAGATTGTTTGGTTACGTTGGTTACTTGTTGATATGAGAGTTTTCTTTTCTCATCCTACTCCTATGAATTGTGACAACCAGAGTTCTCTTCAGATTGCTCATAACTCGGTTTTTATGAGCGAATTAAGCACATTGAAATCAATTGTCATCTTACTTGTCATCATCTCAAGCATGGCACCATTACTTTGCCTTTTGTTCATTCTTCCTTGCAGATTTCTTTACCAAGACGCATTTCATATCTCGTTTTCGTTTTCTACTTGGCAAACTCTCGATGCTTGTAGATGCCGCATCATGAGTTTGAGGGGAGATGTTAAGTAATATTTATCTAGTTTTATTTATTAAGGGTAGAATAGTATTTTCAGTTTTAACCTATATGTAATTCCTTTGTATTTAGATTAACTTAAGCACTTATAATAAATATATTATTGAGAATTCTAGTCTTTTTTTATGTTTGATCTGAATTACTTTAACAAAAGCATCAGGGAGGCAACCGTTGCTTATCATATCCTCCAGAAGCTTAAAGCACTGTCCATTCTATTATTCCGGACCAGAGCCCCAATCATGATTGCATGAGTTTTTGCAGTGGGCGAAGACATGGTTGAATCTTTTAAAAGCAGATAACTATGCAAGAATTCTCCTCATTTTTTAAAAGTGTTAATTAGATTAAGAAGAAGAAGAAGACCTCTATTTTCTTCTTGAATTTCAATAAAAAAAACTCCATGACTTTAAAAAGGGAAATCGAAATAGGATGTGAAAATAGCGCTGGAGATTGGCATGCCTCTATCCGATTAGACTGTCAAGCAATGGCAGCACATCAGGAGCGGATAGTTGGAGCTTGCTTGGAACCCAGACAAAGCTAACTGGTACCTCTGCTGAAAATTGTTCTTGAGGCACTTACTGTTATTATATATTTAGTGGGGATAAGATGTTAATCATTTTTATTTTTTTTTAATATTTCCATCTCTTTTTCTTTGTGCATTATGCCGTATAAATAGTTGAAAAGTGCGTTTAAGTTTTACGTGGAAGTTAGAACATGACAGTAGTGTGTTAACTAACCTTTCACAAACTGCAGCCTACGAGTCCTCCGAAGTATTGTGATGAATGTGGAGCTCC
>Ga0325414_1004241_pt1 | contig 14975 bp, 13 predicted proteins | sample PopdelMetagenome_8_FD_206183 | JGI IMG/M metagenome (GOLD analysis project Ga0325414, IMG submission 206183) | Populus deltoides microbial communities from Bellville, Georgia, United States - Leaf-PdKOR-R3 | ecosystem: Host-associated > Plants > Phyllosphere > Phylloplane/Leaf | place: USA...
CATTAACCGAAGCTAATCATTCATTTGTCAACATTTAAGCGTTCGACAATCTAATATCGGTTCTAACATAATATGGTAATATTCATGTTAAAGTATTTCATTATTCAACGTATGAAAAAGGAAGATACAAGTCACCTACCTGCTCCACCTGTGGGTTGTTCTTGTCTTGACGATGGTCCAATCCTGACTGCACCACCTAAGACATCAATGGTCATAAATCAGTACATTTGTATTTTTGAATCACATTCGTCACCACACTTATTTCAAGAGTTCATATGTTCGCATTCAAGTGTTCCACATTTTACACCATCATACCATGAAATTGTTACTAGTATTTAGGTCATTTCTGCCTAGGAGGCTTATTGTAGAAATCAGCAATGAGAACTAATTCGCTGCAGGCTGCCAGTTCGGCAGCGAAAACTGTTTCGCTGCTGGCGCCACAGTTTCGGCAGCGAATCACAATTTCGCTACAGCCAACTCAACTTCGGCAGCGAATCGCAAGTTCGCTGGAGAACACGCCACTCGGCAATGAATTGTTAATGCGCTACAGCCGACACAATTTCGGCAGCGAATCACAGTTTCACTGCACTACACACAACTCAGCAGCGAATGCTAATTCGCTGCAGAAGACTTAGTTTCGGCAGCGGATCACAAATTCGCTGCAGACAACTCAGTTTTGGCAGTAAATGCTAATTTGCTGCAGCTGACACAGTTTCGGCAGCGAATCAGAGTTTCGCTCCACAACACACATTTCTGCAGCGAATATTATTTCGCTGCAGAAGACTCAGTTTCAGCAGCGAATCACAAATTCGCTGTAGACAACTCAGTTTCGGCAGCGAATGCTAATTCACTGCAGCTGACACAGTTTTGGCAACAAATCAGAGTTTCACTGCACAACACACAACTCGGCAGCGAATGCCAATTCGCTGCAGCCGACGCAGTTTTGGCAGCGAATCACAATTCGCTGCAAAACACACAATTCGGCAGCGAATGCTAATTCGCTGCAGCCGACACAGTTTCGGCTGCACTACACACAACTCGGCAGCGAATGCTAATTCGCTGCAGAAGACTCAGTTTCGGCAGCAAATGCTAATTCGCTGCAGCTGACACAGTTTCGGCAGCGAATCAGACATTTTGGCATTAAGACACACCACACATGCTGTAACAACCCATCATAAATTCCAGCAAAACAAACACATTGAAACCATCAATTTCATCACCTAATTTTTCAATAAATTCCAGCAGAACACACACATTGAAAACCATCAATTACAGCATATAATCTTTTAATAAATTCCAGCAGAACACACACATTGAAACCATCAATTACAGCACCAAATCCTTCAACAAAATCCCAGCAGAACACATACATGCATGCTGGCCAACCCCATAGTTAAAGTCAGCCCTCTACCATGATTTGTTATTTCCATTTTATTCATTTTTCTTTGTTAGATGTTCTGAAATTGGCTTCATTTCATTTCTGTTTCCTTGTTTCTCCTAGTTAATTTCAGTTTCCTTCACAGCTAGCTTAGGTCTTAGGTCAATTTCCTTAGGGTTTTCTTCTTCATTTCCGTTTCTGGTCTTAAGGAGAAGAGGAAGGGAGTTTCATGACCCATACCTTTCAAATCTAACTAAGTTTGAGGAAGGTTTGACACTATTCTTTCTCTTCTCCTGCTGGTTCTCCTCCTTCTTCTTCCTCTCACGTTTTCCAGCCCTTTTTTCCTTTCCTCTAGGCAGCTGTCCAATCTTCTCTCAAGGTCTCATCTTTCCCTCTCACGTTCACAAGGCACTCTCTACTGGTTTGATTTAGGTTTCTGTTGTAAAAGAGGAAGGGAAGAACGACATGCAGCTGCTGTTTTGGGAAGAGGATGGATCATCCTCTCTCTCTCTCTCCTCCTTGTATTTATACTCCCCATGAAATGAGGTGGGTTGTTTGGGGATTGGTTTAGATGTGTTCTTATCTTTGTTTTGGTTTATCTAAAACCGGTTTTACCCCTCCCTCCCAGCTCCTTAAGTTAATTAATTTTAATTTTTTTAACAGAAACTGCGTCGCTGCCGATGCAGAAATCGGCAGCCAAAACTGTGTTGTTGCCGATGCAGAAATCGACAGCGAAAACTGCGTCGCTGCCGATCATGAAATCGGCAGCCCAAAACTGCGTCGCTGCCGATGTAGAAATCAGCAGCGAAAACTGCGTCACTGCCGATCCTGTAATCGGCAGCCAAAACTGCGTCGCTGCCGATCATGAAATCGGCAGCCCAAAACTGAGTCATCAATTCATATATATATATATATATATATATATATATATATATTTTCTCTTGGGTGTTTACATTCTCCCCCCTTTTAATATGAATTTCGTCCTCGAAATTTAAGGGTTTTCACACTCCATACCTGGTAGTTCAAATAAATCGGGGTACTTTTTCCTCATCTCAGCCTCCCTCTCCCAAGTTTCCTCTTCTATTTGAGCATTTCGCCATAAGATTCTGACGATGGGGATCTTTTTGTTCCGTAGCTCTTTCACTTCCTTATCTAGTATCCTTATGGGCCTCATTTCCAGTGTTAAGTCTTCCTTGACTTCTAGTGGAACCTAGGGTAGAACTCGGGCGGGATCCACATCAGCCTTCCTTAACAGGGAGACATGGAACACATCATGGACCTTGGCTAATTGTGGGGGCAAGTCCACTTTGTAGGCTACTGGTCCTACTCGCTGTAAGATTTTGAAGGGTCCGATGAAGCGGGGAGTTAACTTCCCTTTCAATCCAAACCGTAACATGTTCTTCCATGAGGCTACCTTCAGGAACACTTGGTCCCCCGTACTGAACTCAAGAGGTCTTCTCCTCACATCAGCATACTTCTTCTTTCTATCTTGTGCGGCTTTGATGCGATCCCTGATAGTTCTCACTTTCTCTGTGGTGACTTGGACCAACTCCGCGCCATATAACTTCCGATCCCTAATTTCCTCCCAACACAAAGGAGTTCTGCACCTCCTACCATACAAGGCTTCATATGGGGCCATCCCTATTGTGGCTTGGTGACTATTATTATACGTGAACTCCACCATTGCCATGTGTTCCTCCCAGTTTCCTCCAAATTCTAGCACACAGGCCCGTAATAGGTCTTCCAAGACTTGGATGACTCTTTCTGATTGGCCATCCGTTTGAGGGTGAAACGCAGTGCTCATATCCAATCTTGTCCCCAAGGCATTTTGTATGCTCGACCAAAGTTGAGAAGTGAACTTGGGATCTCGATCTGATACAATGGACACCGGAATCCCATGAAGCCGTACCACCTCGTTTATGTAGATCTTGGCAAGCTTGTCCACCGAGTCGGTCATCTTTATAGGCAAGAATAGTGCGGATTTCATCAACCGATCTACGATGACCCATATTGCGTCATTTCCTTTCCTCCCTTTGGGAAATCCTGACACGAAATCCATGATGATCATCTCCCACTTCCACTCTGGAATTTGTAATGGTTGTAATGGTCCCGTAGGCTTTTGGTGTTCAACCTTGACTTGTTGACATATCCCACACTTTGACACATACTCAGCTATTTCCCTTTTCATATTAGGCCACCAATACAGGTGTTTCAGGTCTCGATACATCTTAGTGCTGCCAGGATGTATGGAGAACTTGGACTCGTGTGCTTCTTGTAGAACCATTCGTTTGACTGTTTCGTCATTAGGCACGTACAACCGTTGTCCCATCATCAAGGATCCATCATCCGCTACTCGGAATTTCATTTCTACCCCGGCCTCCACATTCTTCCTAATCTTGGACCCAACTTTGTCATGGAATTGGGCTTGTAGTATATGTTCCCGATACGTTGGTCGCACCCATAGTGGGGCTACTAACCCACCTCTGGTATTAATGTCCAAATCTGCACCCATCTCTTTCAATTCTGCCAATTACCGCTCCTTTCCCACTGTTAACCTTCCGAGGGTGGCTTTATTTTTACGACTGAGGGCATCTGCCACCACGTTTGCTTTCCCCGGGTGGTATTCTATGGTGCAATCATAATCCTTAATGAGCTCTATCCACCTTCTTTGTCGCATGTTCAACTCCTTTTGCGACATCAGATACTTCAGGCTCTTATGATCAGTAAAAATTTAGGTTCGAGACCCATACAAATAGTGTCTCCATATCCTCAAGGCAAATACTACAGCAGCCAACTCCAGGTCGTGCACTGGGTAGTTCACCTCATGAGTCTTTAACTGTCTTGATGCATAGACGATCACCTTCCCATGTTGCATCAGAACACACCCCAATCCTTTCCCCGAAGCATCACTATATACTACAAAACCCTCGGTCCCTGAGGGAAGGGTTAACACTGGAGCAGTGGTGAGCCTCCTCTTCAATTCTTGGAAGCTTTTCTCACATTCTTCCGACCACATCCATTTTTTATTCTTCCTAGTTACCTGGGTCAAAGGGGTTGCAATCAGGGAAAAACCTTTGATAAACCTCCGATAGTATCCTGCAAGTCCCAGGAAGCTACGTATTTCGGTGACCGAAGTCGGTCTTTCCCATTTCAAGACTGCTTCGACTTTTTGGGGGTCTACAAAAACACCTTTGGAGAAAATGACGTGTCCTAGAAACGTCACTCTCTTCAGCCAAAATTCACATTTACTCAGTTTTGCATATAATTGGTGATCCCTCAAGGTTTGTAAGGTTTGCCTCAAGTGCTCTTTGTGCTCCTCGAAAGAATTCGAGTACACCAGTATATCATCAATGAATACCACCACAAACTTATCAAGGTATGGTTGGAAAACCCGATTCATCAAGTCCATGAAGAGGGCTGGGGCATTTGTCAACCCGAACGGTAGCACCAAAAATTCATAGTGTCCGTAACGAGTTCTAAATGTGGTCTTTGCTACATCCGCTTCTTTAATCTTCATCTGATAGTACCCTAATCTTAGATCTATCTTCGAAAATGCCCTCGCTCCCTTTAATTGATCGAACAAATCATCTATCCGAGGTAACGGATACTTGTTTTTCATTGTTATTTTGTTCAACTATCGATAGTCAATACAAAGTCTATGGGTTCCATCTTTTTTTCTTACAAATAGGACCGGTGCTCTCCAAGGAGAATTACTGGGCCGTATGAACCCTTTGTCTAACAATTCTCGCAGTTGAGTCTTTAACTCGTTCAATTCTGCTGGAGCCATCCGGTAAGGTTGTTGGGCCACAACTCCAGGAAAAGTGTCTATGGACACCTCTGCCTCTCGCTCTGGGGGTAGTCCCGGTAGTTCTTTGGGGAACACATCTGGGAATTCCTTCACCACAGGAATATCCTTCAGTCGTGGACCTTCATCATCGGGGTTTATATTTTGAATGGTGTGTGTTGGGGTTTTTTTTTTTATCAAAGAAGCTTGATTTTCAAAATATTTTCCAAAACTTACATCTCTCTGATTTCATTTCAACAATTAGACTTGAATAGACATGATCTTTGAAATATGAGAGTTGATTCCAGAACAAGATTGTCAAACAGGAAGAACATTGACCGAATTTCAAAATCCTTAACAAGAATGACATCAACACTTCTTGACACCCTTTGAAAAGCTGAGCAGTTGGGGCAATACAGTGGACCCTGAGAAGGAAAACAAACAGTATTCAAATCAGCTAGGAGCAAAGAAAGATGTTCAAATGATGAATCAGTGAACGAACATATTCAGATCAACTGAGGGCAAAGACAATCCATGATCTAGTGAATTTCAGCAGTAATTAATGAGCAACGCTGCATCTAAAGGACATCTTCATCTTGGGTTATTTTCTTAAACATGGCTATGATTCCTGACATATGTTATTGTGCAGTTGCATTCGAATGAATGGAGAAAAGACCTCCACTAAGACTGATTGTGGGACCATATGTTTTGTAGCTCAAAGGCGCACTTCACCGCATGAATTGATAATTGAACATCATTGATAATTCCAATGCATTTCTTTTCACAATTTGATTAGATGAACTAAGAGGAATCTCTTAAGAAGAACACTGAGCATTCAACAAAAAAGCCTTTTAATGCAAGCTATGAGATGCATGTCTGGATGATTGGATAGTTTCCAATAAGGCTGATGATAATATATACTTGAAAAGTATTGTTTGAACTAGAGGCAAGTCGATGGCTGATTAGCAATCTAAGATGAGGACAACACCAGAAAGCCTCTTGATGAGTTCTCGAGACAATCTAGGAGATGAATGATTTGTTGAGCTCCTTCATGACGAATCAAGCAACACCACACTTGGGGGCACGGTCATGCTTGATAAACAGTGAAAACAATAATCATCAAAGACAGCCTAGTATAGGCATTGCGTTTAAGTTGAGTGGATGGCTAGCACATAAATGAGCCAGTACAATGAAAGAGAAAAGAATGCTTTGGATAGCAAACAAAGGCACCCTATGACGATGAAACATCAAAGAGGGGGGGTTCTATATTTCAAATCAAGTAAAGATGCATGCATGTCATCTAACCTCAAAGCATTGCACATACATTTTTGATTTGTTACAGGAAAATCCTCAATGAAATTCAGCAAGATCGTGGACAAAGAAAGAATCATTGAGCTAATAACCACACAGATTTTGGTTCTGGCTAAAGGGGATTGCCAGATGGGATCTCAGTTTAGCCTAACCACACAGATTTCGGTTCTGGTTAAAGGGGATCGCCAGATGGGATCTCAATTTAGCCTAACCACACAGATTTTGGTTTTGGTTAAAGGGGATCGCCATATAGGATCTCAGGGTAGCCCAACCATATAGATTTTGGTTCTGGTTAAAAGGGATCACCATATGGGATCTCAGTTTAGCCCAACCACACAGATTTTGGTTCTGATTAAAAGGGATCGCCGGATGGGATCTTAGTTTAGCCCAACCATACAGGTTTTGGTTCTGGTTAAAGGGGATCATCGTATGGGATCTCAGATTAACCCAATTGAAAGGGCAGGTCGCCTGTGAAAATAGACCAGGGTAAGTGTGCATGGGCTGGTCGCCCCTGAAAATAGATCCAGGTGCATGTGTGGGCAGGTCGCCCGTGAAAATAGGACAGGGTAAGTGTGCGTGGGTCGGTCGCCCTTGAAAATAGACTAGAGTGAGTGTATATGGGCAGGTCGCCCATGAAAATAGACTAGTGTGAGTGTGTGGGTCGGTCGCCCATGAAAATAGACCAGTGTGAGTGTGTGGGCGGTTGCCCGTGAAAATAGACCAATTTTCTTCAAAAGGGGCAAGTCGCCCAAGATAATGAGATCATTTTTTTTCCTATTCTTTACAAGCTTACTATGCAAGACATTGATGATGTTTTGCTTCATAAGCATTGTAAAGAGGGGGCATTTGTTGCTACCCAATTTTTGACCCATGTTTTGATAAATTAAAAAAAAAAATAGCGAAAAAAAACAAAAACCCCAAAAAATACATTTTTGATATATTTGTATCGTTTTTAGCATTTTCAACATCGTCTTAAAAGAATTTAAATTTTCAAAGGTCTTTCAAACGCGTTTGACTTTTCACATGTCATTTTTAAAATTAGTGATTTTCCTCATTGAGTCGACGTTGATATTGTTAGTTTTTTTTTAAAAATACAAAAAATAAGAAAATCAAAATTAAAAAAAAAATAAGTTGAGGGACTAATATGTTTGTGGTCATGCCACATTTCTCCTATAAATACTAGTTTACACAACACACACAGGGGGGAATTTTGAAGAAAACCAAGGGAAAGACAAGGAAACCCTAAACCTAAATCCATCTCTACCCCACCTTCCACCTCCCACCTCCCACTCTCCCAGCCAAGAGAAGCCGCTCCCCCTTAATTGATCTTCCCTTTAGCTGCTGCTCTCCCTCTCAACCACAAGACAACCACCACATACTCCCTTCTCCTCTCATAACCCCTATTTCCACAGATCTTCCTTCTCACCACTTCTCCTCAGCCAACCGCTTCCCAAACCCATACACACCTAGCCACAACTACCTCTCTTCCTCCGATCTGCCTCGTTTCCCGACTCTCCATTGACCCATCCATTCTCGCCGACCAAACACAGCCAGTAACCACCTCACCCTCTTCCCCTCACAGATCAATCCGCCGCTCACCCTTCTTCGTTCCCTCACAGATCTCCACCCAAAAGACCCACAACCACTCCTTTTGTCTCTAGACTAAACACAATGGTAGCGCCCGCTGTCTTCCTCATCAATTGTTTGTTGCATTTTTTTTGTGTTTTGTAGGTCACCGCTGGCGAGGAAGGGAAGAAGGCAGGAAGCCGTTCTAAATCCCACTGTTTCCAGGTTCTTCCTCGCGGTGGCTCATGAACCCATGCTCCAATAGTGGCGGTGGCGCGTGGAGCAAACACGCCACCACGGTTCCTATTGTCCTAGAGGCTTCACAGTATTGTTCCCACCGTCTAAGGGGTTCCTCAGCACTGTTCCTGCAGATTCCAGAAGGCTTTGGATTTTTTTGGGTTTATTTTGTAATTTTTTTGAATTGTATTTGATTTATTTTGAATTTTTATTATTTTGGGAACATGGTTGTATGTGTAAAATAAAGTAAAATTGAATGTGTTTTTTTTTTTATAGATGTTTTTTATGACAAAGCCGCAAAGACAAAAAAATAATTTAATGTTTTGATTTGCTCACAGTTAAGGATTATGAATTTACATGTAAGTTGTATTCTTAATATCCGATGAAAAGACAAAACTTTTATAACTTCTTTAACACATCAAAACCACAAAGTAGCTTACCTTAGATAGAGTGTGCTAGGGGTACTAATACCTTCCCTAGCCACAAGCAGTCCCTTACCCGTGAATCTTTGACAAGACTAGTATACCCGGGTTTCCTAGTGACCTTGAACCAAATACTAAGTGGTGACTCCCAAAGAACAAACAAACGAATGAAAATATCCAACAGACATCGCGCGGGGACGGGCGACAATATTCCTTAATCCCATGGCAACTTAATTGATCTCAGTTTCACATTCCTTCTTTAACAGGGAATTTGATTCGAAATCCACCCCCTTGTATAGTGTTGATTTTCTAAAACAAAGGCATCACTCGTTTACTTGATTAGAAGAGTGACGTTATTGTTGTATGCATTTGGTGCTTGAATACCAATATTATTGTGGGTGGTCCATGAATTTTTGTTTATGGTTTTATTTTAGGTTGCTTGATGACCATCAACATAAATTTATAGTAATTTCATTGATGGTCTCATGCCTCCGTAGATTAAATGTATCAAACGGAGGATTGCTTGTGAACTTCTGTATTATCATTTACCTAAAAAAAATCAAGAATTAAACCTGTACAACGATGATCATTGGATGAGTGCATGAAGGATGAAAGTTAGCTAATGATTCAGTAGGCAATGACTGCATGTATTTTATATAAGTTGATTCATAATGATGATCTTTTCCAGGTCTCACCAAACCATTCTAGTCTTTACTTCTTAGCGCTTGTTATCTCAAGGTGGCAGCTGAGTTGCTCGTAAGTTCTAGCTTTCGTTCAAGTGTCAACTAATACTACTTTACTTGAAGTAATTGAGCAGATCTTCAACTTGTTCAGACTCTATTTTTGATGTAAATGCCTAATCCAATTAACTTCTATCAACTGCACCATTCCCATGCTATTTTTTTTGTTTGTTTATCATTTTCTTGATTTATTTTTTTCAATTTTATCCTTTGAAATTAGGTTATCAAGTTCAAACTTTGTGATTTTTTCTGTTTTTCTTTTTATAGGGTTATCTAATCTTATATATCAAGTTGCGTGTCAGTCGAGTTAACTTGGGTAGACTCGAGTTTTTTTTATGTTTTTTTATTGTGTTCTTTTTTTCAATTTCATCTTTCATCATTTTATTTTGGTTGAGAGTTGATCTCCATTGTTTTATTTAATTTCTTTTATACAAGGTTATCCTGACCTTACAACTGTCCATAAGTTTGGGATGCTGACTAGAGTTAGTTTTTTTTTTATCATTTTTATTTTTTTCAACTCGTCTTTTAATGTTTGATTTGTTGGTAATTAAGATTTAGATTTTTTTATAAGGTTATCATGTTCTCATTCAAGTTTTTCTTTATTATTAGATAAGATCATTAAGATTTTTTAAGAATATTTAGAGGGTATCTTTTTATAACATTGGCAAGCCTTTATTTTTTTATTAGTCATTGTCTTTTTTTTTGTTTTTTTTTACAATCGTATTATTAAATTAACAAAGTTTATTGAACCTATTCGAATCAATGACCCGAGTCCTAAAATTTTCTTGCTTTTTTAAGAACACTATCATTGCTTGAGCATCTTTTTTATGTTAGGAAAAATTTGACCAAGTCTACAACTTAGCACAGGTTATCTATCTAGGATAGACCTTAAGACAAACCATTAGTAGTGTGGGACATTTAGGTAAATATTAGTAAATGAAAGTTAAAACATGATTTGCCACCTAGTTTGTAACAATCCCAATTTTTTCGGAACAAATCACCTCCAAACACATAAGCAAACATGGTAATTTTTTTTATATACATATGATATTCATATAAAAGTCTACCAAAATTAAAGTGTTATTGTCTAACTATTACTGTTTAAATCTTGAATTGTTACTGTCTAAACCTTGAACTGTTACTGTTTAAATCTTGAACTGTTATTGTCTTATGGTTATCGTCTAAACCTTGAACTACTATTGTTTTACTATTACTATTTAAATCTTGAACTGTTACTTATGTAAGGTATTCATATGAAAATCTACCAAAATTTTGACAGAGTCTCCCCTAAACTAGGGGGTCTCAAGTTATTGACATATAACCTATTTACACTTCTAATATCTCGCATCTCATAACTCAATCATGACCTAATCATCTTGGGTCTCAATCCCATAAACATCATCATCATCTCAACCACAATATTTACAACATACATTGAACAACAATTATCATTATAGAGGGATAAATGACATAAACACGCATACATGGAACATGATTATATGAATTACAGAATTAAGTTCATCTATTCAAGTTTAAACATTAATTATACAAATTAAGTTATAAAAATGTTTCAATGTCCCTAGACTACATAACAAAAGTGAACAAAAGCTAAAATCTACTCTTGTCGTGCATGCGATGGTCCTGAAACAAAATACATATTATTGTAACATGAATATTGCAATAAACATAGTAACATAATTATCCAATAATATAAAAAGTTAGGCATGTATTCTTAATCTATTCACTTCTTCCTTTTTGTTTCTATTGGAACTCTTCCCCATTTAACCATTAAACTCTTTTGTCTTCCATTTTCATTTTCCATTCAAGATTCCGTAAAATCAACAACTGCTATTTCCACCTATTACATTATCGATACCGATTTCATGGTATTATCATCACCCTATAGGCACCGATGTAGTTTAATTGCACCCTTAATTGACCCTAAATGATACGACCCAAGCACCAAAGGATCCATTGAAGGTTTCGGTTGGTCTAGTTACAAGGCTTAGAGCTAAGAGGTTCAAAAAGGTTTTCAATGGACTTCTTCAAGATACGTGAGCTAAGGTGGACTTCAAAAGAATATTAAATAATAAGGAGCAAGTCGTGATTAATCTTATTCATGTTTAAGAGGGGCTTGTTGATGGAACAAGACCATTACACAAGGCTTGGGAGAAGAAGACTAGATTCAGACAGTTTGACCTTTTGTTATCTTTTTTTTTAATCATAAATGGAGCTACAAGTTGAATTGTGAGGTGATTTTAGTTGGGCTGGAAACTAGACTTCCATACCTTTCCAACAGTATAAGGCACGCCTTCTAATTCTTTAAGATAAGAGAGAACCATTCGTTTGAAGTTGGGCTTTGCTGCTGCCAAACAGAATGCAGAAATAACCGAACTTGTCTTATTAAATTAGTTGGGCTATTAAACTTTCTTTATTTTATAAGGATACACTTGTTTGGGTTTCAAACTCGTTTATTTTAATTAGTTTTATGTTGGGTTGATTATTATTTAAATTGGGTTTATATATGACTTATTAGGGAAACTAAGGTTTTTGGCTTGGGGTATAAATACTCTTGAGAATAATTTTCATCACACTTTTTTTGGCTAATAATAATCTGATTTTTGCTGACCTTTGGTTGTCAATCTTGGTTCTTGATTGAACTTTCAACTCTTCAAAGAATTGGCCAATCTTTGTTATGAGTTTATACTCTTTTTGCTCGTCTTCAGGTGTAGGCGTTGTGATTGGGTTGGTTTATAGTCTTATTGTCTTGGAGCAGGTCTTCCATTATGATAAGCTCATCCTATTTTCAGCAAACTTGGATTAGATAGATCTTGGGTTTATGAATTCCATTCAAATCCGCTAGGGTTTGCATCAGTTGGTATCTGAGCAGATTTAATCACAGGTTATATCCTTCAATTTTTGTCTTTTGTTTCTTGATTTTTTCTTGATTAGTTTAGCCCACATATATTAAAAGAAAAATTAAGGTTATTCCATCCTCTTGAATTGTTGAACACAAAATCATAAGGTAGTGTTCTTGTTGAATTCTTGATCTTGTAGAAATATATACATAAAAAAAGTGTGTTCTTGAATTTTTTTTTTCTTGATTACCGAATTGGTATATAAAAAAAGGGGGGGTTGATCTTGAAAATTCTGATTGTTGCTGTAAAAAAAGAGAGAAGAAAATCAACATTCTAGAGTTTGGCCGAAAGCTAGGGAAAGAAAATTGGTCATTGAAAATTTGTGTTGCTCTTTATCTTTTTTTTTCCAGGTTCTATCATTGTTTGATTTAATTTTCAGTTTGGATAGCAAATCCCTTTAGTATTATTGCTTCCATTCAGTTTATTTTGCATCTTCAAATCGTCATAATACTCGCACAAATTTGCATTGCTACTCGTGAATTTGTCATCGTAGTTTTGTTTTGTTAGTTTCATAAATTTCTTGTTTCTCGAGTATATATCAAATTTATAAATTCACTGCGTAGTTGGTTGCTTTTCTGAATTGTTGCTAAGTGATTTCAAGAACTAAAGAAAGGCAATTTGAGTGGAAAAAGGTGTAGGGAGCATATTAGAGTGAAAAGCCTATAAATTTATGTGAAACACGAGTGTGTGAGGTGTTATTTTTATTGCTAATGATTTTTCATGTAAGTTTTAAAAAAATTGTCTTCTAACAGTGTGCCACAGAAGAAGGGTGAAATCCCAGAAGATGGGCTTTCAAGAATACAACAACATATGTAATTTATGTTTGGTGAGCTGATGACTAGGATTGAAAAATTAGAGACTAGGTCTGATGGGGGACGTAGTAAAAAACGTAGAGAAGCAAGGAAGGAGGAGAGTGTTGCTGGAAACTCTACAGATGAAGTCGAGGATGATCTTAACCATAGTAGTGGGTTCTATACACATAGGGGAGAGAGGTATGAGAATCGGCCAAGGAGGGGACATATTCTACCACATAAAGATTTTGAGTATAGAGGGGATTTTGATGATTTGGGTGATGTAGACTGAAATTTGGATAGTATTAAGTTAAAAATCCCAGCCTTTAAGGGAAAAATTATCCGGAAGCTTACTTAGATTGAGAAAAAAAGGTGGAGGTGATTTTTGACATCCATAGGTACTCTGAATAAAAGAAGGTTAAGTTAGTTGTAGTGAAGTTTATTGATTATGCCATGGTTTGGTGGGAGAGATTAGTGGTAGAAAGAAAAAGGAATAAAGAAAGACCAGTTAGCACGTAGGAGAAGTTGAAAACAATAATGAAGAAGATGTATGTTCCTAAACACTATTTTAGGGAGTTGTTTAATTGTTTACAAATGATTACATAGGGTAATAAAAATGAGAGATGTCTATGATTAGAGCTAATGTTAATGAAGATGAGGAAGTTAATATGTCTAGGTTTTTTAATGGCTTGAATAGAGACATAGCTAATGTTGTGGAGTTGCAATCTTATGTTGAATTGGAAGAGTTGGTGCATTTGGCCATTAAGGTTGAAGGACAGTTGAAAAAGAAAGGGTAGTACACGATCTGGAGCTTATTCGGGGTCTTCTTCGGGTTGGAAGTTGAATTATAGGAGAGAGGGTAATGCGCCATCAAAGCCCTTGGTGACTTCTAAAGTTGTTGAACCTACCTCCATGAAGAAGCAGGTTTCGGCCAATGATCAAAAACTTAAAAGAGAAGTCTAACCGAAGCGTAATCATGATATAAAGTGTTTTAAGTGTCAGGAATTGGGACACCATGCATCAGAGTGTGCAAATCATGGAGTTATGATTCTAAGGGATGATGGAGAGATTGTGTCCACTAGTGAGGAGTCTGATTGTGATGACATGCCACCACTTGAGGATGCTAGTGATTTAGAGTATGTTGTTGGGGATAAAGTTTTGGTGATTAGAAGGTCACTCAGTGTTCAGACTAAGGAAGATGATGTGGAGTAACAAAAGGAGAACATCTTCCATACTAGATGCCTGATCAATGATAAGGTATGTAGTATGATCATTGATAGCGGTAGTTATACTAATGTTGCTCGTGTTACTTTGGTTAGAAAGTTGAGATTGAATACCATAAAGCGTGAGAGGCCTTATCAACTTCAATGGTTGAATGAATGTGGTGTTGTTAGGGTGAATAGACAGGTGATGATTTCTTTTTCAGTAGGCAAGTATAAGGATGAAGTGTTATGTGATGTTGTGCCTATGCGTGCTACTCACATGTTATTAGGGAGGCCTTGGCAATTTGATAGAAAAGCCAAGCATGATGGGTTTAAGAAAAAGTATTCATTGGAAAAGGATGGTAGAATTTATACTCTTGCCCCACCAACACCAAAGCAAGTGTATCAAGATCAAATTCAATTGAAGAAAAGCTATGAGGAGGAGCATTTAGATTTGACCAAAGTGGAAGAACAAGTCGAACAACATGGTGAGAATGTGAGGAAAAGTGAAAATAAAGTGAGCCATGAGTTGAAAACAAAAGGGGACAAAGTTTCGGCCCTTAAACAATTAGGGAAGGGTCATGGCCAAAAAGAAAAAATAAAAGGGAGGCCAAGAGTGGAGAGAA
>Ga0325414_1004242_pt1 | contig 14969 bp, 15 predicted proteins | sample PopdelMetagenome_8_FD_206183 | JGI IMG/M metagenome (GOLD analysis project Ga0325414, IMG submission 206183) | Populus deltoides microbial communities from Bellville, Georgia, United States - Leaf-PdKOR-R3 | ecosystem: Host-associated > Plants > Phyllosphere > Phylloplane/Leaf | place: USA...
CATAATTAACTTAGCAACACATAATGAAAGAAAGAAACATAAATAAACAAGGGAAGGAAATGAAAAGCATAAGTAAGAAATTAATATAAGCAAAACTTAAGCATTACAAAACATAAAGAGAGAGCAAAAGCATGATCTTGATCTAAACACCAAGATGCCTCAATACATGGCAAATGCCTCCTTTTATAGGCCAAAATTCGGAACTATTGATTTGTTGACTAATTGATGAGTGAGTGGCCACATCTTGACTTGGTGACAATCCTTATCTTCTTGTCTGCCAAAAACGTCATTGATGACGTCATAATTTGAACAAACTTAAATCATGAAAGTTCTAGAGAATTGTCTCATCTTTCTAGGGTAAAAATTTGAGATCATTTGGACTTCTAAAACTCGAGATATGGGCAGAACACTAAACAGTGTCTGGGCTGCAGGACAGATTCGGACTTCTTTGTTGTTGCTGCAATTTGGACTTGAAAACGGCCTTTTTAAATCTTGGGCTTCACATGAAAGTTGTAGGCCTATGTCTTATCTTTCCATCCATATAAAATGGACCTAAATCCAAGATCTACAGCTCCAGATATGACCCGATTACCAAACAGTGTTCAAGTTTGGACTGCACCAATCATCTCTTTTCTAAGTTTGCCCATCTCTTTGTCCTTTCAATTTCAGTACTTCAACTCATCAATCAATTCTTTCATTTATGTGATAGGCCTGCATTTAAGATGGACATTTACCATAAATTAAAGGTATCTTATATTATTAGATATGTTAGTATAAAACATGCTTTAGTTAAGGAATTATTGATACTTCAAGTGCAAAATGATGATATAAAACCTTGATAAAAATACACTTTTAAGTACTAATCAGTAACCAATTAGATTTGGATTAGATTTAATCAAATCAATCAAATTATCAATCAAGTCAATATCTTTTTATTTTTAAATTAAAACTTAACTCAATTTAGGCAATAAATCATTAGGTTTATGCATAAAACAACTCCAGAAGCTTCTCTCCTTGAGATATTAAACATCAAAGGGTTGTTTAGTATTGGAGATATATACTCCAATTTTTTAAAAAAAAAGAAAGGAAAAATAGAAAACAGAGTTTTCTTATTCAAATTTAAGATTTTATTTTTTATGTTCTTATTTTTCCAATAGTCAACAATTTTCCATTGATCTTTCAACTTTTCAATTGAGAACACAATTTTTATTTCTTCTCTTTGGTTATTTATAGGACTAGGTTTTTAATGAACATATTATTTTAAGATCTAAAGAGTTTAGAAAGGAATCTTCTAGGGGGATTATTAAAACAAAAGCTAAAAGAACTCTAGGATTGATTACATATACTCAGAATTTATTATGATTCGTATAATAAAATTATTATTTTACTATTCTAAAACAAAATCTGTTAACTTGCTTTGAGGATAATACAATTTTTTTCTTATGATTCATTGATCATTATCAAATTGATTGGGGACATAAAGGTATTTATATTTTTTTTGCACAATAAAATAACTTATTTATCCTTAAAAACAAAAAAAAAATAAACTACCCTTTAAGAGCTTTTTAGTCTTTTTTTTCTATTTTAACCACAGTAAAATTACTTAATTACCTTTAGAATCACAAAATTATTAAACTAATATCGAGAGACTTTTTAGACTTTTCAATAAAGTTTTTTTTTTTTGTTATAATCATGTTGACTTAAGGGCTATTTAGTATTTTAAGAAATATAAATATTTTTTTTAAAAAAAAAGATGGATGGCGTCTGTCTGATGGTATATGACAAACATACACCAACGAGTAGGGGTCACCTACAACTTTGCAGCCTCCTCGTGCAGTCAACAACATCCAACCGTCGTGTCATTTAGAAGGTTAGGTGGCGGCACATCCAATGGGGTGGCGTGTGTGGCGTTGTCAATGGTGGTTAAGTTTTTTCTCTCTTCTCTCACCTAGGAATTTGTGTCGGCAAGCCAAAATAAAAGGTTCTCCTCCCACTTGTTATTTCAATTGTAGTCTTCATTTTTTTTATTGCTCATTATTTGTTTTGAATTTTTTTTGGATTGTTTTTTTTTCAATTTCATCCCTGATCGATTGGTTTTATTTAATTCATATATCAAATATAGTTATTATTCTTTATATATATCGTTTTCTTAATTGAATTTATTTTTTAATTTCATACCTCATCATTTTAATTCATTTTATTCTTATGTCATATTTAGTCCTTATTCTTTTATATCTATATTTATTTTTTCTTTGGATCCTTTTTTAAATTGGTTTTATTTTTATATCAAATATGGTTATCATTCTTTTGATTGATATTTTTTTTATCCTTTTCTTAATTAAATTTGTTTTTCAATTTCATCCCTTATCAATTTAATTCATTTTATTTTTATATCAAATTTGGTCCTTATTCTTTAAATTATTTTGCCTTGGATCCTTTTTTGAAATTGATTTTATTTTTTAAACTTTATCTTTCAACATTAAATTGATTGAGAATTGGGCTTAGTAGTTTTTTTCAGTGTAGTGATCACAGTCTCATAACCTAGGTGTTAACCTGAATTGATATTGGCCTTTTCTTCTTCTTCTTCTTTTTTACACTGATTTTCTTTTTAATTTTATCTTTTAATATTGGGTTTATTAAAGATTGAAATGCTATATTTTTTTTTTCGATTTGCTTTGTCTAAGGATAACTCGGCCTCAAGATCCAAGTTCCAAGTTTGTCATGCTAACTTGGATTGACGAGCTTTTACATCATAATATTTCATTTTATTTTTTGCTAAATTTGTCCAAGTTCTTTTAATTGCCTTTTTTTTTTTGCTTCGGATCCATTTTTTAGATTGATTTTTTTTTAATTTCATCATTCAACATTAGATTGTTTGATAATAGAGCTTTATAATTTTGTTTCGATACGATTATCATGATCTTATGACCTGAGTTACAGATATAAAATCTTAACTCGGATTGTCATTGGTCTTTTTTTAAATTTTTTACACCGTTTTTTTTATCCTTTAACATTAAATTTATTGAATATTCAACTTCTTAATATTTTTTTTGTTTTGCTTTTTATGAGGATAGTCCAGCCTCACAACCCTTGTCACGAGTTTATTGTGCTAACTCAAAATGACTCAAGGCTTTTACAACATTTTATTTCATTTAATTTTCATATCTAATTTAATCCTTATTTTTTATTATTATTATTATTATTATTATTATTATTATTATTATTATTTGGATTCCTTTTTTAAATCGATTTTTTTAGGACCCCTTTGTTTGCTTTAAAATAGTTTTTTATATATAATGGATTCTGATGGCCCAATAATGGATTATAATCCCAATGATATGCCATGAATGATTCGAAAATCAGCAACAATGAATCTGACAAAAATAGATGAAGGATGGGTCTGGTTGGTTGTCTTTCTTTTGGTGTTTAGGCTGGATTATAGTGATTTTAAAGTAAATAAGATGGAGGATAGACTAAAATGATACTTTGATAAGTCATCTGAATGCCACAAAGATCAATCTAGGACTTCAACGCCATACTCTTTGTGATTGAAGAGTGATAAGTCAGGTAGGATTCTTCACAAAATCAATTTGAAAGAACAACTCTTAATTCTTTGAATTAAGTTTCAAATCTTGGTCAAAGTGTTTATTACACATTATGATACTATATTTATAATTAGAACATCCCTTCATAGTTAGGAAAATTCAACATGACAGAAGTCAAGTAAAAAAATTAGACTTTAACAAAGTAACTAGACAAATTTAACAAGCACACGTTTTCTGACCTTAATTGAAACATAAACATACCAAATTTAAAACAATTATAACTTCTTGCACAAAAGTCCAATGCAATCATGCTTGGACAATCTAGAAAGATCACGTTCTGAACTTGAAATCCACCTAGATTAGTCTTGTCTTCATATGTAATGGATGACTTCAAAATCGGGTTCAAGTATTCTGACCATAAACAACATCAATTTCTTCACTTATTTGCATTATCAATCCAAACTCAAGTAACCTAACATCAAAAGAACCATTAAAGGCTTTTCCCATGTCCAAGTTTCAATTGTAGGCAAATAAGAACCTTTGAACCAATTCCGAACAGATTGTTAGCTTTTAACCCCAAAGCAGCTTCAATCATTCCAATTTGACTCGTCAAACCCTTTGCAATTGTTTCCCTCTCGCTCTTGTTATTAGGCGATCTGAATCTTCTTGTAGATTAGGTTCAGCTTTACGAGATAGATTATAATCCCCATGATGCACATCATCAGCCCCGGGTTGAGAATGATTTGTCCTCAAATCAGTATCGTCAATATCATCCAGGTATGGAGTCAAGTCTTTCACATTAAAAGTAGCTGATACGTTGTAATCACTAGGAAGATTTACCTTATATTATATGCATTGTCATTCACCTTCTCTATAATCCGAAATGGACCATCAACTCTTGGCATCAACTTGGACTTATGTTTGCTTGGAAATCTGTCCTTGCTAAAATGAATTCAAACAAGATCTTCAAGTTCAAACCTAACCTTTTTTCGCCCCTTGTTAGCTTGTTTAGCATACTTTGTCGTTTTCTCCTTAATATATAATCGAACCTGCTCGTGTAGTTTCTTCATCAATTCTACCTTTCTAATTCCATCCATAAATGTCCTCTCATCAATTGGAATATGAATAAGATCAATAGAAACATAAGGATTAAAGCCATACATAACCTCAAATGGTGAAAATTTTATAGCCCCATGCACACTATAATTTTATGCAAACTCCACAATAGGCAAACAAGTATCCCAACTCTTCAAATTCTTATGTATAACAACTCGTAACAAAAAAAGATAAAGTTCAGTTTACTACCTCAGTTTGTCCATCAGTTTGTGGATGACATGTTGTATTGAAAAGTAACTTCGTTCCAAGCTTCCTCCAAAGAGTCTTCCAAAAGTGACTTAAGAACTTTGTATCACGATCAGAGACAATGCTTTTAGGAACTCCATGCAAACAAACAATCTCTTGAAAGAACAAATTAGCAACATATACTACATCGTCAGTTTTGTTGCAAGGAATGAAATGGGACATTTTGAAGAATCGATCAACCAAAACCATTATTGAATCATTTCCACGATGTGTTCTTGGTAACCCAAGTACAAAGTCCATGCTAACATTCATCCATGGTTGCTCTAGAATAGGCAACGACATATACACCACCATATGCATTCTCTTTACCCTTAGCTTTCTTGCAAATAGCACATCTCTCAATCACCTTGTACACATCTCGTAACATGCTAGGCCCAAAAAAATGTTCTTTCAGCAACTCATAAGTCTTCTTTTCCCCAAAATGACCACTAAGACCACCACTATGAGCCTCTCGCACAAGCAACTCTCGTAACGAACATGAAGGAATACACATTCTGCCCATTTTGAACAAGTAACCTTTATGCATAAAGAACCCATCACAAGCTCCCTTTGCACATTCGGCAACCACATTAGCAAAGTAGGAATCAGTGGCATACTGATCCTTCATTTGTTCAAAACCCATCAATCTTGCATTCAACATAGAGATCAATGCATACCTCCTAGAAAAAGCATCAGCAACCACATTAACTTGCCCTTTCTTGTACTTCATGACATAAGGAAATGACTCTATAAACTCCACTCATTTAGCATGTCTCTGATTTAGCTTGCTTTGCCCCTTAAGATACTTCAAGGATTCATAATCAGTATGTATAACAAATTCTTTAGGCAACAAGTAATGCTGACATACCTCTAGAGCCTGAATCAAAGCATAGAACTCCTTGTCATAAATAGAGTAGTTCAAACGTGCTCCATTTAACTTTTCACTGAAGAATGCAATCGGCCTTTTTTCTTGCATCAAAAGAGCCCCAATTCCAACTCCGGAAGCATCACACTCTATTTCGAATGTTTTAGCAAAGTCTGGAAGTGCTAAAACTGGAGCAGTACACAACTTTTCCTTAATTAGCTCAAAAGCTTTCTACGCATCTTCACTCCATCTAAACTCGTTCCCTTTTTTCAACCATTCTGTCATAGGAGCGACAATAGAGCTGAAGTCTTTCACAAATCACCTGTTGAAAGAAGTTAAACCTTGGAAACTCCTCACTTCAACGATACTAGCAGGTTTTGGCCAGTCCTGAATTGCCTCAATTTTCTCCTCATCAACCTTAACTCCCTGCTAGAGATAATATATCCAAGAAACACGACACTTTCTTTACAGAAGTAACACTTTGTGAGTTTCCATACAACTTAGAATCTCGCAAAGTTTCAAACACAACTCTAAGATGCTTTACATGATCATCAAAGGTCTTGCTATATACCAGGATATTGTCAAAATATACTACAACAAACAGCCCAATATACTTCCTCAAAACATGATTCATAAGCCTCATAAATGTACTAGGCGTATTAGATAACCCAAACGACATTACCATCCATTCATATAACTCCTGTTTAGTTTTAAATGTTGTTTTCCATTCATCTCCCTCTTTCATTCTAATTTGGTGATAACCACTCATCAAATCAACTTTAGAAAACAATGCAGCACCATATAACTCATCAAGCAAATCATCAGTCTGGGTATAAGAAATCAATACTTAACTGTTATTTTATTGATAACACGGTTGTCTATACATATCCTCATGGTACCATCTTTCTTCGGTACAAGCAAAGTAGGTACGGAACATGGATTAAGTGATTCTTGCACATAACCCTTCTCTAAGAGCTTACCAACCTGCCTTTGAATCTCTTTTGCTTTCTCTGGATTACATCTGTATGCTAGTCTATTAGAAAGTGAAGCTCCCGACACCAAATCAATTCGATGCTCAATTCCACGAATAGGTGATAACCCTTTAGGTAATTCATCTGGAAACACATCTTTAAATTCTTCAAGTAAGTCTTTAATCTGTCTTGGTAAGTCCAATCCTTCTACTTGTAGTAATTGCTTTGCCCATATTATGAAAACAGCCCCCGTTGAAGCTAATGTCTGTTTGATGTCTCCTTTTTTGGCTAACAACAGCCCCTTACGTTATTTCACCTCCTTTTGTTGACTTCATAATTGATCCTCTCTAACCTGTTGAGAACTCAATGGTAACAAGTCCACCTCTTTTCCATTCAGCATAAAAGAATAAGTGTTTTTTCGTCCATTGTAGTTCACATCCTTATCAAACTGTCATGGATGACCTAGCAACAAATGGCTAGCTGACATCGACACAACGTCACATAATACCTCGTCATGATAGGTTTTAATGGAAAAAGGTACACGGACTTGATTTATCACCTGAATCTCCCCATTCTCATTCAACCATTGCAATCTATACGGCCTGGGATGTGGAATGGTAGTTAAACTCAATTTCTCCACCAAGGTAGTTGACGCAACATTAGTGCAACTTCTATTATCAATGATCATCTCACACACCTTATCTCGAATCTGACATCTAGTATGAAAGATTTTCTCGCGTTACTCATCACTAACATCAATTTGTGCATTCAAAACCTGTTGCAAAACCAACAAATCTCACTTCACTAGTTCAAAATCCTTTTCTTGTTCAGCCACTTGTACCTCATCTTCAGTTTCAACCTCATTTTCACTGATCAGCTCTCAATGATCCCCATGCAAAATCATCACCCTTTTATTTGGACATTCCGAAGCAATGTGCCCATGTCCTAAGCACTTGAAGCACTTCATGTCCCGAGACCTCCTAGGATGTTGAGATTCTGTCACCTTCTCCTTTCCCTTTAAAGCTTCAGAACTGGTATTCCCCTTACTAAACTCCACCTTCTCATCTCGTTTAGGTGTGCTCCATGTTCGTGTAAGCGTAGAAACAGCCCTTGTTGTGCTTGACGTAGATACACCAGTTCGAACACCTCTTCGTTTTTGCAGCCTCTCTACTCGAGTTGCAAGCTTTATAACTTCCTCAATGAAGTTGTACAACTGTAATTCAACAACATTAGCTATATCCTTCCTCAACCCTCCAAGAAATCTAGCTATTGTTTGCTCTTAGGATTCCATCAATTCACATCGAATCAACAGCAACTCAAACTCTTTCACATACTCTTCCACGCTCAAAGATCCTTGTCGCAAAGTCTGAAGTCTGATGTATAGCTCCTGTTTATAGTAATCAAGAACAAATCTCTTCTTCATCACTCTTTTCATAGTTGCCCACGTTGTAATCTCCTCTTCTTCATCCCTTCTCATCTGAATCTTTAAATTTTCCCACTATAAAAGAGCATAATCTGTAAACTCAAGTGCTGCCACCTTGCACTTCCTTTCTTCATAATATTCATACCATTCAAACACCTTTTCAACCTTCTGAATCCACTCCAAGTATTCCTCGGGTGAACTACTTCCTCTAAACGGTGGAATCTTAAGTTTGAGACCATTAGGAGAATTATAATTCTGCCTTCTTCGTCTGCCCCTATCGTCGACCTCATCATCCCCATTTGGATCTTCATCAGCTTCTATAATATCATTATGTGGCACCCTAAGTGCTTGCCTCTGTTAGGGTTGCAAATTATTTATTTGCATCATTTGCATAAGGGTATTCAACTATTCATAAATTCCAGTCATTTCATCCCGAATCTCAGCATAAGATCGTTGTAAGCCCATAACCTGTGCATGTTCCAAACTTAACCCTCTTGGCAAATCTTCTTTATCTCCAGCCATAATTAAGTTTATCAACCTCAATTCCAGCAAGCCTTCCTTCTGTTTTTGGCTCCTGCCTTAGATCGCAACTGATGCTCTGATACCAGATAATGTGCCGTGAATGATTCGAAAATCAGCAACAATGAATCTGAAAAAAATGGATGAAGGATGGGTCTGGTTGGTTGTCTTTTTTTCTGTGTTTAGGCTGGATTATAGTGATTTTAAGGCAAATAAAATGGAGGATAGACTAGAATGATACTTTGATAAGTCAATCTGAACGCCACAAATATCAATCTAGGATTTTGACGCCACACTCTTTGTGATTGAAGAGTGATAAGTCAGGTAGAATTCTTCACAAATCAATTTGGAAGAACAACTCTTAATTCTTTGAATTAAGTTTCAAATCTTGGCCAAAGTGTTTATTATATATTCTGATACTATATTTATAATTGGAACATCCCTCCATAGTTAGGAAATTCAACATGACAGAAGTCAAGCCAAAAAATTAGACTTTGACAAAGTAACTAGACAAATTTAACGAGCACGTTTTCTGACCTTAATTGAAACATAAACAAACCAAATTTAAAACAGTTATAACTTCTTGCACAAAATTCCAATGCAATCATGCTTGGACAATCTAGAAAAATCACGTTCTGAACTTGAAATCCCCCTAGATTAGTCTTGTCTTCATATGCAATGGATGACTTCAAAATCAGGTTCAAGTATTCTGACCATAAACAACATCAATTTCTTCACTTATTTTCATTATCAATCCAAACTCAAGTAGCCCAACATCAAAAGAACCATTAAGAGCTTTTCTCATGTCCAAGTTTCAATTGTAGGCAAATAAAAACCTTTGAACCAATTTCGAACAGATTGCTAGCTTTTAACCCCGAAGCAGCTTCAATCATTCCAATTTAACTCATCAAGGCCCTTTGCAGTTGTTTCGCTCTTGCTATTATTATTGGGCCATTTGAATATTCTTGTAGATTAGGTTCAGCTTTATGAGCTGGATTATAATCTCCATGATCAAGAAGATTCAGATGGCCCAATAACAAAAACGAGAGCCAAACAACTGCAAAGGGCCTTAACGAGTCAAATTGGAATGATTGAATCTGCTTCAAAGTTAAAAGCTAGCAATCTGTTCGGAACTGGTTCAAAGGTTCTTATTTGCCTACAATTGAAATTTGACATGGGAAAAGCCCTTAATATTCTTGTAGATTAGGTCCAGCTTTATGAGCTGGATTATAATCTCCATCTGAATATTCTTGTAGATTAGGTTCAGCTTTATGAGCTGGATTATAATCTCCATGATCAAGAAGATTCAGATGGCCCAATAACAAAAACAAGAGCCAAACAACTGCAAAGGGCCTTGATGAGTCAAATTGGAATGATTGAAGCTGCTTCGAAGTTAAAAGCTAGCAATCTGTTCGGAACTGGTTCAAAGGTTCTTATTTGCCTACAATTGAAATTTGACATAGGAAAAGCTCTTAATGGTTCTTTTGATGTTGGACTACTTGAGTTTGGATTGATAGTGCAAATAAATGAAGAAATTGATGTTTACGGTCAGAATACTAGATGAATTTGAACCTGATTTTGAAGTCATCCATTGCATGTGAAGACAAGACTAATCTAGGTGGATTTCAAGTTCAGAACGTGATCTTTCTAGATTGTCCAAGCATGATTGCATTGGACTTTTATGCAGGAAGTTATAGTCGTTTTAAATTTGGTTTGTTTATGTTTCAATTAAGGTTAGAAAATGTGTGCTAGTTAAATTTGTCTAGTTACTTTGTCAAAATCTAATTTTTTTACTTGACTTCTGTCATGTTGAATTTTTCTAACTATGGAGGGATGTTCCAATTATAAATATAGTATCAGAATATGTAATAAACACTTTGGCCAAGATTTGAAACTTAATTTAAAGAATTAAGAGTTGTTCTTTCAAATTGATTTTGTGAAGAATCCTACCTGACTTATCACTCTTCAATTAAAAAGAGTGTGACGTCAAAATCCTAGATTGATCTTTGTGGTGTTCAGATCGACTTATCAAAGTATCATTCTAGTCTATCCTTCATCTTATTTACCTTAAAATCACTATAATCCAGCCTAAACACCAAAAGAAAGACAACCAACCAGACCCATCCTTCATCCATTTTCATCAGATTCATTGTTGCCAGTTCTCAAATCATCACGAAATATCACGTTTGTTTGCTTGAAAGTAATTTTTTAAGTGGATTTCTAAAAGTGAATTATTTTCTGGTGTTTGATAGAGTCTTGAAAAATAAATTGAAAAATATTTTCTTGTATTTGGCTATATCATGAAAAATAAATTGAAAAATAACATTAATTTTTTTTTTCAAGTTGTTTTTGTGTTAACATTATACTATCGTCTCTCCATATAATTTTAATATTAAATATTACACTAGCTTTACTCATATTTTTCATATCAAATAAATTTAAAGGTTAAGAAACATTTAGTGCTATGCACGACCTGCTAGTACCAAAAACAAGCATACTATGTACATATAAATTAATGATCACATATTCATCTAAACATATTATAAGAACATACTCACCTTCTCTATCAGATTTAACTCATTTAATTTTTTTATTTAGTTGATTTTCTACTTTTGCTGAACATATTATAAGCTTCATCTTTACTTCTAAGCAGATAAAGTTTTGTATATCTTGAAAAATCATATATGAAAGTCACATAATATTTTTTATCTCCTTTCATCATAGTTTGTTTTAAATCTCCTAAATTTATGTGTATTAAGCTAAGTAATTCAGTTTTTCTTTTAACAAATGCACATGTTTTCTTAGTAATTTTAGCTTCAACACATATTTCATATTTATTCATAAATAAAGAATTCAAGCAAGAAATTAAACTAAAATAATTCTTTTTCTTAAGATAAGCTAACATGTCATAATCATAAATCTAAATAGAAAAGGATGCATTTTCATTCATTTCATTAGCAACATTGGGTACAAAAAGTCCATGGTTACAATAACATTTCCCAACATATACATTTATTCATGGTCATTACAATCTTGTCGGATTCAAATGACACTTTAATCCTAAATTCTCTCAACAAAGCCACAAAGACCAAATTTTCTCTTATATTAAAGACACACAAAACCTCATTCAAAGTCAGTATCTTGCCCAAAGTCAATTTCAGTTGTCTTTACCAAGAACATCTGCAGTTCTTGAGTCTTCAATGTAGACCACTTCTTCTTCATCCTTAAAAGGTGTATAAATGAAAAAGAATTCTTTATGTGCATATATATGCCAAATAGCATTAAAGTCTACCGCCTAATTTTTCTCATTGGTCACCATATTGACTTAAGAAACAACTGCGAGAATGATATCTTCACTTTTATGTTAATCTTAGTTTTAAGAGAACTGTTGTTTCTCACTCTTTTCGGCATTGAGATACATAATGGTTATGATTGTCATATACAAAACAGTTTCCCTTTTTCTTAAAATTATTAGATTTGGATTTGAACATATTAGAATTGTTACCATTGGACTTATTATTACTTTTGAATTTATTTTCATACCTTTTTTATGTGAACTCCCTTCCACTATGTTTGATTTAATGGTCATCTCTTTCTTTCTAGTAGATTGTAACTCCTTTCTATTGTGTCTTCAATGATGATGTGAGTAATGAGATCAATCAAAGACAATTGTCTATGTTTGTGCTTTAGTTGCTTCATGATTTGAGAAGTTTTTTTTATCAACATTCCAACAACAAATCATTATTAAAGGTTGATATTTTCAGCTTTTATATCTTCTAGCAACCTATGTTATTCGTTAATTTGAGTTTTGATGTCTTTATCATCCACTATTTCTCATTGATAAAATTTTCTAATGACAAGTTTTTATTTTCCCACATCTTTAATAGTATTCTGTCACTATATTGCTCCATATCTCATTCGCTTCCTTGTATCTACAATATACATCAAATAACTCATTGAATAGTGCTTAAAATGAAGTGCTTACAAACCATGTTCTCATATTTCCATGCTTCCGCATTGTCACTGATCTTGGGATCAATAAGAACCCAAGCAACATCATGCATGTCAAGGACACCCCAAATCCTCTCTTAACACCTTCTAAAGTTCTCTCCACTTTAGAAAATTAATTCCATGTGTATAAAAATTGTGGTTTCAGTTTAAAGGCCAAAAACAAATTATTATTGAAGACAAAAGGTTCAAGAAATATAGGTGTTGCCTTGCGTGCAAAGAGGGTAATAACTAGTTTTCCTTTTGCTCGGCCCAACCTTACACATTAAGGGTGTTCAAAAAAACCAACCAACCGATTAAACCAAAAAAACCGAGAAAAAATTAACCGAAAAAACCAAACCGATAAAAAAACCGAATAAACCGATTAAAAAATAAAAAACCACCTGGTCTGGTTCGGTTCCGGTTTAAAAAAGCTTAAACCGATTGAACCGGACCAAATCGAACCGGTTTAATTAAATATAAATAACTTTAAAAAAAAGGTATAAAAAGAAACATCCCTAACCTTAAATCATTTTATCTCATTCCCCCTTTCCAGCCCCCCTTTCCCCCTAACCCTAAATCATTTTATCCCGGTCCGGTTCGATCTTAGTTTAAAAAAGCTTAAACCGATTGAATCTGACCAAACTGAATCGGTTTAATTAAATCTAAATAACTTTAAAAAAGGTATAAAAAGAAACATTCCTACCCCTAAATCATTTTATCACTTTCCCTCTTTCCAGCCCCCCCACCCCTCCCTCCCTCCCGCTCCCTCTCCTATGTGCTCTTCTCTCTCATTTTCTCTCATGTGGTATAAAAATGATGCAAGGACTTCACCCAATACCAGCAATAATGGTGACAACGTCGACCTTCTCAATTTTGAAATAAATAACCCTTAAATTGGTGAAAGTAATCAACCAGTACTTCTAAGAGATGTCTTGTCTTGACCCTCTACTCAAATTCCTACAACCCTGTCTCACAGCCAAGTCTTCATGTTGTGGCGGATGTCTTAAAGTTTTTCAAGATGCTAAGGCAAAGCTACAACAAGAAGTCTTTTAGGTCCTCTAGGATAATAACATGGCCTTTTCCCAAGCTCTCAATAGCATCTGGAGTTAATGTTTCGCAAATGGTTGTATTGTTGACCATCGATGTGGAGCATTGATTACCTAACATTAGACGGGCAAATGAATGACAAGAAGGACATCCCTCCACACTGTGTAGCCATCCATGAACACCAAACAACCCATCATGCGAGTGTTTCCAGCCATTCATTGGTTTTCGGTTTTTCTGGTTTTTAATGCTAAAAATCGACCCGAACCGAATAAAACCAGTTCGGTTTGAACCGGTTCTCGGTTTGGTCCCGGTTATATTAACAAGGAATACTATTTTCCTGTTCGGTTGAATTTTTTGGTTAAAACCAGATCAAACCGGACCGTGAACACCGTTGTTACACGTACGAGCCTACCACTCTTTCCTTATTGGTTACCATCTCATGTCAAAGATCACTATATAAACATTAGAAGAAGGTTATTTTTTTAATGTAGAATTGAAAGCCTATTAGTATATATATTCTATGTTCACAAGAAAAAAGTTATGTTTTTCCAATGTGGGGTTAGAAACCCTTTTGGTTTAAATACTTTAACTTAAAAGAAGAAAACAGTATCTTTCCGACATGGGATAAAAACCTATTGAAATAATCTCTCAAACTTTATTATTTAAAACATGAAATTCTTCAATGAAAAAATGAAAAAGAAACCTCAATAGTAACTAACTATAGTGTAAACCATCAATTTTTCTCGTTCATATCTAATTATTTGGATCCCAACATAGTTGATTTGGTCTTCATACATAATCTGGACAAATTGATTTCCATGCTTGGTTAATCTAAGCACAATACATTTTGACGTTTCTGTAAAACTAAATGCAGAAAGTTGCATGGTTACAGATGAGAAAAGGCAGCAATAGCGCCAACCATCAATACTAATATGCAATAGGCACATTGTTGTTTACATGTGAAAACCAAACGAAGGGGATATCAAGATACTTACCATATACCTTAATCAATCCCTGGTTTAACAACCTTTATTTTCCATCTAAATACAGTCCATATTCAACACAAATGGAAGCATTATAGTGTACATGATCCTTGAGATAGGTTATTGTGCAACATCTTTTTCATGGAACATCTTAGTGTTCATAGGTGTATTCAAGCTAAATGGATTAATTCAAGCACATAGTTGATAGCTCATGAACCAGAATGAGAAATAAGAAAGTCTTACTTGCCATTGAGCCTCTCTATGACAGTTATAAGAGCTTGAGTG
>Ga0325414_1004245_pt1 | contig 14966 bp, 16 predicted proteins | sample PopdelMetagenome_8_FD_206183 | JGI IMG/M metagenome (GOLD analysis project Ga0325414, IMG submission 206183) | Populus deltoides microbial communities from Bellville, Georgia, United States - Leaf-PdKOR-R3 | ecosystem: Host-associated > Plants > Phyllosphere > Phylloplane/Leaf | place: USA...
AGGTGTGAGCAGCGACACCCTGGAGATTGCTCTGTGATGCCGGGGAGATGTTATATTTGTAAAGGTGAGGGGTATCGATGGAGAGAGTGCCCGCATGTAGGCAGAGGTTGTTACTATTGTTGGGACATGAGTCATAAGAAGAAGGATTGTCCTCGTAGAACCACCGAGGGAGTCCATGGTTAGAGGATTGAGGTTCAGAGCCAACATTAATCAGTGACAGTTGATCGTCCTATCAGGCCTACCCAGTCAGGGACGTGTGTTACTCGTGGGAGGCCTAGAAATTAAGAGAGGAGGACTCAGGATCAGGTATATCACATGACCTACGAGGATGTGGGAGTTGTACCCAATGTGGTGGCAGGTACTTTACAGTTAGATACAATGCAAATTTATGCTTTAATTGATCCTAGAGCTAGTCATTCCTTTGTATCTTATAAAATTATGAATAACCTGCATATGTTATCTAGTAACTTAGCTATAGGGGTGACAGTTAGTACACCTCTAGGAGAGAATATACATATTGATGATATTTATAGAGGGGTAAAACTATATATTGGAGGATTACAGTTGAGGGTAGATCTTATGCCGTTAGAGTTATATGATTTTGATGTGATTCTAGGCATGGATTGGCTAAGTAAACATAAGGCATAAGTGGATTGTTTCACCAAAATGGTGACAATCTAAGGAATAGGTGATAAAATAGTAGTGTTTAAAGGGAAAAGAAAAGTAATTCCAAGTTGTATAATCTCAGTCTTGGTGGCTAGAAAATTACTGAGAAAATGTTATTTTGCTTGGTTAGCCCATGAAAGAGAGCTGGAGAAGGGTAGCATAGATTTGGCTAGTATTCCTGTTGTGAGGGAGTTTTGAGATGTATTCCCAGTAGAGTTGCCTGGATTATCTCCAGTTAGAGAAATTGAAGTTTTCATAGAAACTATTCTAGGAGTTTCTCCTATAGCCTAGTCTCCTTATAGGATGGCACCTATAGAATTGACGGAACTGAAGGTTCAGCTTCAAGAATTGTTAGATAAAGGCTTCATCCAGCCTAGTAACTCACCCTGGGGAGCTCCAGTATTGTTTGTAAAGAAGAAGGATGGCACCCTTCATTTGTGCATTAATTATCGTCAATTGAATAAAGTGATGGTGGAGAACAGATACGCACTCCCATGAATAGATGACTTGTTTGATCAGTTAAAGGGTGCTAGAGTGTTCTTTAAGATAGATCTGAGATCTGGATACCACCAGTTGAGAATCAAGGAACAAGACATACAAAAGATGCCTTCCGAACCCGTTATGGGCATCATGAATTTTCAGTGATGCCTTTTGGGTTAACCAATGCTCCGGCCATGTTTATGGACTTGATGAATCAGGTGTTTCGGCCTTACTTGGACCAATATGTTGTTGTATTTATTAAAGATATTTGGGTATATTCAAACTCTCACTTGGAGCATGAACAACATCTAAGGGTTGTGCTACAGACTTTAAGGGAGAATCAATTATATGCAACGCTGGATAAGTGTGAGTTATGGCTCAAGAAAGTAGTATTTTTAGGCCATGTAATATCCACAAAAGGAATAATTGTGGATCCAAGAAAGGTTTAGGCCATGTTAAAATGGGAAAGGCCTACCAACGTGACAGAAATCTGAAGTTTCTTGGGTCTTGCTGGATATTACCAGAGGTTTATTGAAGGGTTCTCCACCATAGCATCACCTTTAACTAAGCTGACCCGCAAGGAAGACAGGTTTGTTTGGTCGGAAGAATGTGAAGTGAGCTTTCGAGAACTGAAGGAGAGGCTCACTTCTGCTCCTATGCTGATCATGAGTCCTTGAAGAATCTGAAAGGACAAGGTAAGTTGAATAGGAGACATGTAAAATGGGTTGAATTCATTTAAATGTTTCCTATGTAATCAAGTGTAAGCAAGGCAAAGAGAACATAGTAGCTAATGCACTTTACGCAGTGATTAGTACTTAAAAGTATATTTTTTTAACAAGGTTTTATATCATCATTTTGCATTTGAAGTATCAATAACTCCTTAACTAGAGCATGTTTTATAATAACAAGTCTGATAATATAAGATACCTTTAATTTATGGTAAATGTTCATTTTAAATGCAGGCATATCACATAAATCAAAGGATTGATTGATGAGTTTAACTACTGAAATTGAGAAGACAAAGAGAGGGCTAAGCTTAGAAAAAAGATGTTGGTTTAGTCCAAACTGGAACACAATTCAGTTATTGGATCATAACTGGAGCTGTAGAACTTGGATTTAGGTCTGGTTTATATGGATATAAAGTTAAGACATAGGCCTAAAATTTTCATGAAGAGTCCAAGATTTAAAAGGACCGTTTTCAAGTTCAAATGGTAGCAACAACAGAGAAGTTGGAATCTGTCATGCAGCCCAAACACTCAGTGTTTAGCCCATATCTTGAGTTCTAGAAGTCCAAATGACCTTATTCTTGTTTTTTTGGAAAGCTAAGACAATTCCTCAAAACTTTCATGAAGACTATCTATTCAAATTTTGATGTTAGCAATGATGTTTTCTGCAGACAAGAAGATAAGGATGGTTACCAAGTCAAGAGGTGGTCATCCACTCAATAATTAGTCATCAAATCAATAGTTCTGAATTTTGGCCAATAAAAGGAGGCATTTGCCATGCATTTAGGCATCTTGGTTCTCAGATCAAGATCATATTCTTGCTCTCTCTCTCTTTATATTTTTGTAATGCTTAAGTTTTGCTTTCATTACTCTCTTGTTTATGCCTTTCATTTCCTTTATTATACTTATATAATCATGTTCTACTCTTGTTTATCTATGTTTCTCTTATTCATAATGTTCAGCTAAGTTTATTATGTCAAGGTGAAAAGGTTACACTAATGGTGTAAGAATAAGTATAGTACAAACTCAACATGGACTTTAATGTTTGATACTAACATGTTTTATATTTATTATTTTACTCACTCTTAATACCTTACTTGTTAAATGCTTAATCTAGATTTGTGTTGAACAACCCTTGGTACAATAAATACTTGGCACTTCCATAGCCCAATTGTATGGTATAACTGACATTTGTGCTATGAAAGGAACTTGATTTGTTGTTAACATAAGTTATCATCATGAATACCTGATAATATTTACAGGTATTGGCATTACTCGAATAAGATAATTCATGTAATCATGTTAACAATTTATAATCCGAGTGGAACCTCCTTTGTGTGTGGTTTCCAGTCAAGTAATAAAAAGAGTTTATACTATACTTATTTAAAGTACCATTAGTAGATTCTCTAACCTTGACAATTGTTTTATATTTGTTTAAATCCTTACATCAATATCACATATCAAAGCTCTCTTCAATTCCTTTTCTGTTATTATCTATTTCTTTATTTGTAGTTTATACAGTTAACCTCCCTGTGGTTCGACCCCAGTCTTGCCGGGTTATTTATTACTTCAACATTCCTGCACTTGGGATAAGACATCAACTCTTTGATCGTGTCAAGTTTTTTGCGCCATTGCCGGAGAGGTAAAATCCTGTATAAATTATAATATTTATTTTCTTTTCTTTTTTCACTTTTCTTGTATCTAACTTTTGTTTCTTTTTCTTTTGTTTTCTTCTTTCTTTTATTCTCTTCCTACACGTACATTAAGTGGTAGACTTTGTAGGGTATCCTCATCATTTTCAGAAAATATAGCCGAAGAAGATAATCAGTCGCTTCATAATGAAAATATGAAAATAATCGAGTTAGAACACTTAAAGACCACATGAATCCTACAAGAACAAGTGCACCCTCATGTATAGTTTTCCCTATAGATGTATCTCACTTTAATTTTAAGCCAGACATTATTCAACTTTTACCTTCTTTTCATGACTTAGATTTAGAAAATCCATACTTGCATTTAAAGGAATTTGAGGAGGTCTGTAACACCTATAATGACTTAAATTGTAGCATGAACATCATCAGATTAAAGCTTTTTTCTTTTTCATTAAAAGATAAAGCTAAAACATGGCTACAAAATCTTAGGTCAGGATCCATCCGTGCTTGGGATGAAATGCAACAACAATTTTTAAAGAAGTTTTTTCCGTCTCACAAACAAACCCTTTCAAAAGACAAATCACCACATTCACTAAAAAAACCAGGAAAAACATTTTACCAATGTTGGGATAAGTATCGAGACTTGCTTAATACTTGCCCTCATCATGGTTTTGAAACATGGAGATTGGTTTAACATTTTTATGAAGGGTTAACACCTAAAGATAGACAAATGGTGGAATTGATGTGCAATGAAACTTTTGAAGATAAAGACCCTAATGAAGCAATGGAGTACCTAGACTTGCTAGCTAAAAATGCTCAAAATTGGTACACTACAGGCACTTATGAGGTACCAAGTAAAACTCAATCTCATACATTTAGTGGAGGAATGTACAACCTTAGGGAAGATCATGACCTCCAAGCTAAGTTTGCATCTTTAGCTAAAAAAGTCGAGGTACTAGAATTGAAAAAGAGTTGTCAATTAAAATGATCAAAGAGTTGATGTCTTATCCCATGTGCAGGAGTGTCGAAGTACCCAGCAACACCAAGGTCGAACCACAGGGAGGTGAACTATATAGAATTATAAATAAAAGAAAAGATTTGAAGAGAGCGTTGAGATGTGATAATGATGTAAGGATTTAAACAAAGATAAAACAATTGTCAAGGTTAGAGGATCCACTAATGGTATTTCAAATAAGTATAGTATAAACTCTTTTATTATTCAATTGAAAACCACACACAAAGGAGATTCCACTCAGATTATAAATTGTTAACATGATTACATTAATTATCTTATTCGAGTAATGCCAATATTTGTAAATATTATCAGGTATTCGTGGTGATAACTTATGTTAATAACAAATCAAGTTCCTTTCATAACACAGGTGTCGATTATACCATACAGTTGGGCTATGAAAGTATCAAGTATTTGTTGTACCAAGGGTTGTTCAACACAAATCTAAATTAACCATTTAACAAGCAAGGTATTAAGAGTGAGTAAGATAATAAATATAAAACATGTTAGTATCAAACATTAAAGTTCATGTTGAGTTTATACTATACTTATTCTTACACCATTAGTGTAACCTTTTCACCTTGACATAATAAACTTAGCTGAACATTATGAATAAGAGAAACATAGATAAACAAGAGGAGAACATGATTATATAAGTATAATAAAGGAAATGAAAGGCATAAACAAGAGATTAATGAAAGCAAAACTTAAGCATTACAAAAATATAAAGAGAGAGAGAGAGAGCAAGAACATGATCTTGATCTGACAACCAAAATGCTTAAATGCACGGCAAATGCTCTTTTTATAGGCCAAAATTCAGAACTATTGATTTGATGACTAATTGTTGAGTGGATGGCCACCTCTTGACTTGGTAACCATCATTATCTTCTTGTCTGCAGAAAACGTAATTTCTAACATCTGAATTTGAACAATTAGTCCTTATGCAAGTTTTGGGGAATTGTCTCAGCTTTTCAACAAAACAAGAATGAGGTCATTTGGACTTCTAGAACTTGAGATATGGGCTGAACACTGAACAGTATCTGGGCTGCAGGACAGATTCCGACTTCTCTGTTGTTACTACAATTTGAACTTGAAACCAGTCTTTTTGAATCTTGGACTCTTCATGAAAGTTTTAGTCCTATGTCTTGGCTTTATTTCCATATAAATCAGACCTAAATCCAAGATCTACAGCTCTAGTTATGATCCAATAACTGAATGGTGTTCAAGTTTGGACTAAACTAACATCTCTTTTCTAAGCCTAGCCCTCTTTTTGTCTTCTCAATTTCAGTAGTTAAACTCATCAATCAATCCTTTGATTTATGTGATAAGCCTATATTTAAAATGAGTATTTACCATAAATTAAAGGTATCTTATATTATCAGACTTGTTATTATAAAACATGCTCTAGTTAAGGAGTTATCGATACTTCAAGTGCAAAATGATGATATAAAACCTTGATAAAAAAATACACTTTTAAGTACTAATCACACCCCCCAACCAGCTTATTACTGGTCCCTAGTAATCAAAGCGTTAAAATAGAAAAACAATTTGCAAGTTCCACAAAGCAAGGTATTCATCATTCAACTTCCATTAATCTATCCAAATAAACAAACTCTCATTAAATTTATATATCTGCTGCATACTGTTGAAACAAGATGTTAATAAACCTTCTTTTTATGTGCTCAATGTATGGAAACATGGTTGACGGGGCTTTTATTGGAAGAAAACAATATTTTGTTTTAATGTTTATCGAAGGTTAACTTTCTTGGGTTGGGATTATTATCTTCTTTTTTTTCTTCTTTTTTTTAAATATATATATATGTATAACTTAAAACACAATGCATTTTTAACCCATGTAACAAGTTTTGGCTAATGACTCCCAGACCAGTTGGTCTTATGGCATTAGGTGTTGAGACACCCCTACAAGCTTAGTAACTCGGGTTGCAGATACTGATATGTAGATAGTGCAATGTTTGATTCCTTTAAGCTTTTCTCCTTAACCCATGTAACCAGCATTGGACCAATAGCTCCCAAGTCAGTTGACTTTAGGGTATTAGGTGTTAAAACACCCCTTCGGGCTTAATTGCTTAGGTTAGGGAGGCTACGAAACCAAACTTATCTATGTTTTTATTATCATCAATATTTTGTTTTTTTTTTTTTTACAAACTATATACTATCCCTCCCCTTAGTTGTTACCTTTAATAAAAGAACATAAATAATGTAATAATCTAATATACAACCCACAATCATATGTTAAAGTGTGTGCGTGAAAATGAAGGTTTAAGAATACTTGTTAAATGAATATATGAGCTCAAGTGATAACAATGCGAGAGTTTGTAAACTTGAATATTTCAAGAAGTATTCTAATAGACCTTGATAAGTATATTGCAAATAACCATTGGAAAATGTTTACTAAGACGCGTCTCAAGAGTCAATAAAATTCTCCCATACTTTACCATCCTAATAATAATAGTTTTGTCAAATGGTTTTATTAAAAACAAAAGCAGTTTGTTAGTTAGTTTTTTTTTTTGTCAACTATTACCCTCTCCCCCCAACCAAAACGAGACATTGTCCTCAATGTCCTAAGGTAGAAAGATAGAATATAGAAGACATCACCTGAAATAGCTAACACTGACAAACCTAAAACACACTTAAACGAATATAAGAAATAACAAAACACAAATATTATGCTATTAATAAAACCAAAAGACATAAATTTTTACAAACTAAGGCTTAAATCGTAGTTGTGATTGTGGCTCACATCTTCCCTTGGTTTTACGTTCAAGAACGGCTTAAACACCCTCTATGGGTCGAGGATAGGCTTCTCATCTAGTTTTCTTAAAAACTAGCAAACATGGTCTTTTTTAATTAGATTCTCAAGACTATGTCGAGCATGTTCTTTATGAAATTGTGGTCATAAATCATGAATTGCACAATGCACATCTCCACTAGGATGCATCTCAAGAGTTAATAGAAGATTATCTAAAGACTCCTTACTCAGGCCATCCTTAATGAATTGTGTTTTATCTTCACGGTTTACAAATACCATTCCTAAATAATGACATTGTGCATTACAAGTCCATCTAGCACATCGGTGACAGACTTTCAGTCGTTCTGCATGACGTTTCTTTGCAAAAGTGCTTTTACCTATTCCAGGCATATATGAAATGAAAGAATTGAAGGACTCACCTGATAATTGGACCTTTGCTTCAATTAGCCAGCGAATATCTTCAGGAATTCCATGATTCATTAACAACCTCAATCTTTCACACCTAGCATGGTAAATTTTTACAATCACATTTGGAGGCAAAGCGGGAAAATACTTTTTTAATTTTTCAAGAATGGTGTCCATTTTCAAATGAGAATTGAAGAAGAGATGCAAAAAAAGGAGAAATAGTAAATAATTGCACAAATATATACACTGATATCAGTTATCATAGGAAACTGAAAGAACTGACTTAAGAGTTATGGAGTACCGTTATCCGCCATTTGACTGAGGTTGGAGAAAGACTAGCAAAACAAGAGTCACACCAAAAAGAAACACAAAAACAATGTGAGAAAAAAAAATATAATCAACCTTTATCTACAGGATCACCCAATTCAATAGAGTCATGTTCAACTGAAAAATTGTCAAGTAAACTTTCAAACGATGTCCATTTACCTTAAAAACATTGTCATTCTTTGGATTCTTGATATCACATGCCTTATACGAATACACATGTTTCACAATAAAAGGACCGCTCCATCTTGATCTTAGCTTTTTAGGAAATAAATGGAGTCAAGAATTATAAAGCAAAACTTTTTGACCACTATCAACTTTTTGACAATTTTCACAAGTTTTGCAGAATGCATGTGTGTCCTTGAACATGGTGGGCCAATAAAATCCACTTTGTATGATTTTTGCAGTTTTCTTTCTTGATGATAATTTACACATGCTTCAGAATGACAAAATTTAATGACAAAACTTACCTCATTGTCAGGAATGCATCTTTGAAATATTTGATCAGAACAATATTTGAATAAATAAGGGTCATCCCAATAAAAGTTTTTCACTTCGTTCAAGAACTTTCTTTTGTCTTGGGTACTCTAGTGAGTTGGCAAAAATCCTGAAGCAAGAAAATTGATATTTTTAGCAAACCAAGGCATTAAACTAAGAGAAAGTAAGGATTCGTCAGAAAAGTAATCATTGATTGGTGGGATGTCAGATGTCGAATCTATTGTCAATTTTGACAAATGATTTGCATCAACATTTTCGGTGCCTTTCTTCTCCTCGATTTCTTCTTGAGAATAAATCATTTGCAAATCTGCATATTCTTCAAATTCTGTTTTACTCATGGTAGATTCAAATTGATCGTAAACTAATTCTTCAATAACATCTAATTCCTGTGAATCATTATCATCTCCAAGTTGCTTGCAAATGTTAAAAATATTCATCTCCAATGTCATGTTTCCAAATGATAGCTTCATCAGTCCATTCCTATAATTAATCAATGCATTAGAAGTTGCAAGAAATGGACGTCCTAAGATAACAGGATCAAGTAAAGCTTGAGATCTATCAATAAGTAAAAGAGTTACATAAGTTGGTTTTAACTCACCTAGATTGAGACTTTGAAAAACCGAATATGGAAGTAAATTCACACTAGCTCCAAGATCAAGTAAAGCTTTTTTAATTTTATGTTCTCCAATAAAGCATGAAATTATAGGACAACCAGGGTCTTTATATTTCAAAGCATTATTGTTATGAAGAATGGCACTTGCTTGTTCGGCTAAAAAGGTTTTCTTTTTCACATTTAGTTTTCTCTTCACAGTGCACAAGTCTTTCAAAAATTTAGCATAAGAAGGTACATGTTTAATAGCATCCAACAAAGGTGTATTGATCCTTACCTGTTTGAAAGTTTGAAAGATTTCAAAATTGTGATTGACTTTCCTTTGTTTGGTCATGACATGAGGAAATGGAAGTGCTGGGGGGGAATCAGTCATTTCTTTGTAATGTTCAGGTTCAACCCCTTCCTTACCCTCAGACACTAACTTATCTTCTTTCTCTTAAGGTTTAAGAATGAGTTTTTCAATAACCTTACCACTGCGAAGAGTGATGACTGATTTGACTTGATCAATGTATTGGCTTCTAGAGCTACTCGCACTTGAATTGTATTGCCCTTTTGGATTTTGTTGTGGTTGAGATGGAAACTTACCTTTCTCTTGAAAATTGAGAGCAGATGTGAATTTTGCAAGAGCATCTTTTAGATCTACCATGGTTTGAGCATTTTGAGTGTTGATTGTCTCCTGCTTTTCAATGAATGCATGCAATGTTTCCTCAAGATTTCTTCTAAGAAGGGGAGCATAAGGAGGTGCATATCTATGAGAATTTTAGAAATTATGGTGTGCTTGAAATGGTGGCTGTGAAGTTTGTGCATTATTGTTATCACTCTTCCAACTGAAATTTGGGTGATTTCTCCAACCAAGGTTGTATGTTTGCGAGTATGGATTATGATTGGGCCTTTGAAAACTGTTTAAAGCATGGGCATGTTCATGGAGGCATTCCTTAAAAGAAGGCAAAGTTGGATAATCATTGGTTGAGTGTTCATAGGTTTCACATATTTGACACACAATGTCTTGAACAGATTTTAATTGACCACTCCTTTTCAATTCTAGTGCCTCGACTTTTCTAGCTAAAGATGCAAACTTGGCTTGGAGATCATGATCTTCCCTAAGGTTGTACATTCCTCCACTAAATATATGAGATTGAGTTTTACTTGGTGCCTAATAAGTGCCTGTAGTGTCCTGATTTTGAGCATTTTCAGCTAGTAAGTCTAGGTACTCCATTGCTTCATTAGGGTCTTTATCTTCAAAAGTTCCATTGCACATCAATTCCATCATTTGTCTATCTTTAGGTGTTCACCCTTCATAAAAATGTTAAACCAATCTCCATGTTTCAAAACCATGACGAGGGCAAGTATTAAACAAGTCTCGATACCTATCCCAACATTGGTAAAATGTTTTTCCTAGTTTTTTAATGAATATGGTGATTTGTCTTTTGAAAGAGTTTGTTTTGTGAGATGGAAAAAACTTCTTTAAAAATTGTTATTACATTTCATCTCAAGCACGGATGGATCCTGACCTAAGATTTTGTAGCCATGTTTTAGCTTTATCTTTTAATGAAAAAAAAAAGCTTTAATCTAATGATGTTCATGCTACAATTTAAGTCATTATAGGTGTTATAAACCTCCTCAAATTCTCTTAAATGCAAGTATGGATTTTCTAAATCTAAGCCATGAAAAGAAGGTAAAACTTATAATGTCTGGCTTAAAATTAAAGTGAGATGCATCAAGAGGGAAAACTATACATGAGGGTGCACTTGTTCTTGTAGGATTCATGTGGTCTCTAAATGTTCTAACTCGATTATTCTCATTATTTTCATTATGAAGCGACTGATTATCTTCTTCGGCCATATTTTTCTGAAAATGATAAGGATACCCTACAAAGTCTACCACTTAATGTATGTGACCAAACTCTCATGCACGTGTAGGAAGGGAATAAAAGAAAAAAGAAAACAAAAGAAAAAGAAACAAAACAAAAGAAACAAAAGTTAGATACAAGAAAAGTGAAAAAAAAAGAAAATAAATATTATAATTTGTACAGGAATTTACCTCCCCGGAAACGGCGCCAAAAACTTAACACGATCAAAGAGTTGATGTCTTATCCCAAATGCAGGAGTGTCGAAGTAATAAATAACCCGACAAGACCAGGGTCGAACAACAGGGAGGTTAACTATATAAACTACAAATAAAAAAATAGATAATAATAGAAAAGAAATTGAAAAGAGCTTTGATATGTGATATTAATGTAAGGATTTAAATAAATATAAAATAATTTTCAAGGTTAGAGGATCCACTAATGGTATTTCAAATAAGTATAATACAAATTCTTTTTATTATTCAACTGGAAACCATACATAAAGGAGGTTCCACTCGGATTATAAATTGTTAACATGATTACATTAATTATCTTATTCGAGTAATGCCAATACTTGTAAATATTATCAGCTATTCATGGTGATAACTTATGTTAACAACATCAAGTTCCTTTCAAGCAGGAATATTCTTCTAAACACCATGAATATTAGATTGTTATGCTTTGAATATGTGAACGAATTGCATGATAATGATTCTGACTTTGTCGTGATTTATAATGCATGTGGACATTCAACTTTTTGTAAGTTTTATTTGATGGATGGTTACTTGATCAAAGAGAATAAATTGTGTATTACTACTAGTTTTTTGCGTGAATTACTTGTTCATGAAACGTATGGGGTGGTTTAATGGGTCATTTTGAGGTTGCAAAAACCTTGGATATATTGCATGAACATTTCTATTAGTTAAAGATGAAAAGGGATGTGCAATGAATCTTTGAACAATGCATTGCTTGTAGAAAGGCAAAATCTAGAGTAGAACCGCATGGACTGTATACACCATTGTTTATGCCTACTGAACCTTGGGTAGATATTTCTATGGACTTTGTTTTAGGTTTACCTATGTCAAAGAAAGGTAGAGACTCTATTTTTGTTGTGATTGATAGGTTTTCTAAAATGACACATTTTATTGCATGCCATAAAACAGATGATGCATCTCATATCACATACTTGTTCTTTAGAGAGATTGTATGTTTGCATGCCATTCCTAAGAGTATAATGTCAGATCGTGAAGTTAAGTTCCTTAGCTACTTTTGGAAGACTTTATAGGGAAAGTTGGGAACTAAACTCTTATTTTCGACAACTTGTCATCCTCAAACAGATAGACAAACTAAAATAGTGAATAAAACTTTATCCCAACTTTTACGTGTTGTTATTCAAAAGAATTTGAAAAGTTAGGAATAATATTTGTCTTTTGTTGAGTTTGCTTACAATAGAATTGTGCATTCGACCACTGGCTTTTCTCCTTTTAAAATTGTTTATGAGTTTAATCCACTAACTCATATGGACTTAATTCTTTTACCTTTTAAAGAAAGGGTAAGTTTAGATGGTGAAAAGAAAGCAAAGATGGTGAAACAACTCCATGAGGGAGTTCGATTGCAAATAGAGAAAAAGAACAAACTATATGCTTCTAAAGCAAATAAAAGGCATAAACAGGTTGTTTTCCAACCCGATGATTGGGTTTGGGTGTACATACATAAGGAACGATTTCCTAACCAAAGGAAATCAAAATTATAGCCTCATGGTGATGGTCCATTTCAGGTTTCCATTGTGTCTCACTCCTATCAGATCAATTTTGGCTTTCCGGGATCAGATCTCAATCTTAATTGTGGGTTGAGTAACCACGTGATCACAAGGTTCGCATCAAATTTTTTGCAAGCAAGTGCGTGCAAGAAAAGAACTCCAAAGACTTCAACAAAAAGCTAAGAATTTTTCATTAAACTTGTTGGTGATTCAAGGATGAGTCATCTTGAAGAGAGAGAGAGTGATACGATCCAAGTAAGGTTAGATTCATATTATTTTGGCGTAAAATTTCTTATCGTCTAGTTTTATGTTATTGAGCATAACTCCATATTAAACCATTGGAACAAGTCGAAACATCACTAGAAGATTCTAAAGGTATGTTTCTATGCTAAGGTGAAATTTCAGGTGAATTGGAGTTTGGAAAGGATTTGCGATATAGGTCAGAGTAGACTTTATGAATTTTGTTATTTACTTCCTTTTGACTTGTGGACTTCCTATTTAGCAAGGATCATTTTCGTATGAGGACGTGAAAACTTGTTTTGGGAATTTCCTAGTTCCACAAGGATCTTTAATGAGCTACAACAGAATTTCCAAGTGTGGCAAGGATTCATTAATATTTTAAAATTATTTTCTTATAAGGATTCCTTATTCATCCTAGTTACACAATGAAATGCGAGCTGGTGGTATTTAATGATAGATTAGTTGTTTTTTATTATTATTTTCTTTCATGTTTGGACTTAAGTAAAACTTTGTTTTTAGCTACGATACAAGGCTTGTTTGCATCACAATTTGGGCTTACTAGTAAAGGTTTTTGGATCAGTTTTGTAAGTGGGTCAAATCAGTCCACTAGGATAGATCCATTAGGGTTAATTATTCAAGAACTATTTAAACTCATGTAACCTAAAATTTGGCAGCCATTAATGAATATTACTTCTGAATTTTTCAGTTTTAATGTGTGAGAGTGATTCTTGCATTCTTTAATTCTTGAACGAATTAAACCTGATTTATTGAAGATTAATTAGTTTTGTGGCATCATTCTACTTCATTTCAATAGTGTTGGTGCCATGAGGCATGTTTCCATTGTGTCATACACCTATCAGACTTATTTGGCTTTCCAAGATCAAATCTCAATCTTGATTGTGAGTTGTGTGACCACGTGATCACAAGGTTTGCATCAATAATTAATGAAGAAAATCTCCCTCTTTTATACCTGCCAATTTAGTTTCTTTCCTAAACTAGGAAAATCATTAATTAATCCTTCCCAACTTAGAAAATCAGATCTAACAGCCCCTCTAACATCCTTCGTTGATTACGAAACTTCCTCCTTTGTTGATAAATATTCTCCTAAATAATAGAAAAAATAATGAATGAAATTTTCTTGAATTTTAGAAGAATATTTTGCTGATTTAAATCCTTATAGAATTAGAAATTCTATCATAAACAAATCTGATCTGATCCCAACATCTTAATTAACCTAAGTCAACTTTGGACCCCATGTGGCCCAAACCATATTCATTAATAGGGACCAAATCAGACCTAAAATACACTCTAAATAAACTTTCTTTGCTGCCCAAAAACATCTCATATATAGCTTCTCCTGATCTGGCCAAACTACTCACCAAAAAAATTAGGCCGAACCCATCATCCATAAGAATCTCAATCTGATCGAATGCATCTCTATGTAAAAACCCATCATGAAAATCTAAGGTTGAATCATATACTGAACCTATATTAACTATAGTTTTGAAACCTGATCTGGTGGTTGACTCGGTCTAATGATCGGGTCACGGGTCAGATGGGTAGACCCGGGTTGATCCGAGTCAACCCAAAAAAAATTCAAATATGCAAGGCTTGCAAGCACCTTTTAACAGTGGTGAGTACTATACATAATGAGACCATAATGAGATTAAAAAGGAAGAAGAATTTACCTCTAGTAAAACGATCAATAGCAGAATTAAGTTTGTCTTGGCTATTGAGAGTGTTTTGAGCTTTAGAGTCGAGATCCTTAATAACATTGGCCAACATCATTGATAAAGCCTTGCCTAATGCATCACTGCGGCTGTTATTGGATTCAGATTCAGATTCTTGAGGATTATTTTCGTTGGAATCCGGATTTTCACCCGTAGAAACTGATGGGTCCATCTATGATGCCAGTCAACAAGAGAGCCCATTGATGGAGGGGACGCTGTGTTTGGAATAGAGGCGTATTACGAGCAATT
>Ga0325414_1004246_pt1 | contig 14963 bp, 14 predicted proteins | sample PopdelMetagenome_8_FD_206183 | JGI IMG/M metagenome (GOLD analysis project Ga0325414, IMG submission 206183) | Populus deltoides microbial communities from Bellville, Georgia, United States - Leaf-PdKOR-R3 | ecosystem: Host-associated > Plants > Phyllosphere > Phylloplane/Leaf | place: USA...
AGGACACAAAATGCAGGCAAGGGCTTGATGCACCACTAGAAGAAAAACATATCGATCCCACTCTTGAAGAAGGGCAGGTGAAGTACATGAAATACATTTATACGGCAAGCAATTTCTGAAATTAGATTTAAGCTTGCTTGTTTGTTATTGTGGCCAACCGCGTTGCTTTTGAAGCGGCCAACCGGGTGGTTGACCGCAGTAACAAACCGCCTGTAATCACTGAACCATGGTTTTTCCCTGTAACCCTTTTGAGTCCTTCAATCTCAGACATTGTATTACGCAATGGTTTAACTAGAACAGTCATTGATAAGCATGCCTCAGAAAGTTATCGTCAAAACAAGTTAAGAAACAAAAGCAATTAACATTCCCTCAATAATATCAAAATCCAAAACTGCCTGCACTACACCATTATTATCCTCCGTGTACATTGCAAAAAAGATGATACTCCAACTCGCTTTCCACACATGTAGCTCAAGTTTTTCTTGCAGGCTTGGGAGCACTGCCCTGATCTCTGTGCCACAGCAGTCATCCGATTGAGGTTTAGCCAAGTCTGCCTAAGCCTTCAATCAATTTTCAGAGAGTGCTCATTGGATTAAACTATGTAGCCAATGGAAGTTCCATTGCAAGATTGGATGAAATTGGAGTGGGAAGCTAGCTTGTTGCCTCCATTGCAATTTATCTCATGTTACCCTCCCGCAAGACATCAATCATATTGTAGATCCGCTTGTCAGCCCTTGATTGAATCTGCGTTTTAATCACATTAAAATTACTACTGGCAATCAACTTCGAAACATCACATTGAAATTACAACTGACAATCAACTTCGAAACCACAGCTACATTTCTCAATAACATATGTATTCCCAGAACGTTTTATCATAGGATCTTCAAATAGAGAAACTACCAAAGAAGAGCAATGAAGTAGAAGATGTAGTGGTTACAAGAGCTAAGCAAGAAAAAAATGGCAATAGAGGTTTTATGTCAAGGAGCTATCCCATTATGAATATAAACACTATTAACTAAACTAAATCTCAAGTATGAGAGGATTTGAAGCATTTTCACCTTCTTAGCAAGGAAAAGTACAGCATCAACTGTACCCTCAGCATAGATTGACCTACCGCACACATTATGTTGAAACTCAAATGAAACACTGCAAGAAAAGAAATCCAAAAGATAATTGTTTTAAACAAAAGAAAAAAAATAACGAATCCAAATAAAAATGAGCATGAATATTTGTTATTACGTTTTATCAGGTGATGACAGATAATACAAATGAAATGCATGACCAGACAAATACTCCTCTGGAACTCCCACCAACTCCACTTGTTCCTTGGGATCTCGGATCATTTCTATCTGAACAGTCAGCAAAAAATCATATTAAAAAGACAGTACATTTTTTTGGGAGGTGGACGCAGCATAGGACCAAATCTTCTATGAAAACACTTATACGACAACATGGTTGAGTGTGAAGTTTAAAACCAGAAAAGATGTGTCAAACAATGGCTGGTAATAAAAGTATTATGACTTAATCTCATGACCAAATTTCAATTTTTTTTGTAATCATGTCAAGTTTCAACTTTTACATGAAAACCAAGCAAATGAAGCATGAAATTCAGTATTTTCATGAAGATATAAGAATAAGTTATGCTTTAATGAAGCATGAATAGCTTTAATACCCACCTGATCATCAAAAGACACCCCCAATTTCTTGAAGCAAGAAATGACGGCCTTGGCAGTTCCAGATGTGTCCAGCTTTCCTGCTTGATGGGACTCCTTCACCTAAAAATTAAATAAGTTTATCAGCAATATTAGTACTACCGACAACAAACTCAAGTGAGGAAGGGAACTTCTTTTCCAAAAGGGAATCAATGCAGAGAGACATACATGAAGGGAGTATCCAGAGAATGCACCAGGAAATTGCTCAGCCATAATCTCCATGGCTGCAAGAAATGCAACCACCTATCAAAAAGAAACAACCCATTATTACAGAGAACATGATAACTTGTAGCATCAGGATCTATTACATTTCACAACCCATTCGAGGCACTCAATCCCATCACCTGTTTCCCCATTTGTGGAGAGATTACTGCATAAACTTTTGAGGCATCCACAGTCTTATATAATATATCCCTATCGCCACCAGTAGTTCCCATCACAAATGGCACCCCAACTCTGCAATACAGATCTGCATTATCTACACATTACAAAAAGAAAGGTCAAAAGATTAAAAGAGGATCAACAAAAGAAGAGAACAAAATCACAACAGGAAGCTTCACAATGTCTGTAATATTATAACACGTGCTGAATTATGAAACTTTGTCAACATGAATCAATTAGCTTTTTCCATGCAATTCTAAGATTAAAAATCCTAGATGCAAGAGAAAACTAAAAGAATTGAAGGAAAAAAAAAACTTTAATTATGATATCCATATCCCATTTTTGGCAGCACCAAAGTATTTTCTTTTCAAGTAGTAAAGGTTGCCAACAAAAAATTCCATTTTGAACTCAGAGTAAAATAGCAAATCTATGAATTTCAGACTTGAACTACCAAGAGAACTCTCTTCTGGAAAATAATTAAAATTTCTTTTCTGTTTCAAGAGTCAATAGCTCCGAGAAATTTTACCATTCACCAAATCAGGCACAGTGTAATCCACCACAATCATGCTCGGATACTCATCATAGAGAGATGCAAGCACACTTTCTCTTTCAGAAGGACCATGAATTTTAATCTCATTCCCAAAAACTTCCACAGTATTACCAGCCTCCTTTTCCGGGCCAAATGATTTTGGAAGAATTTGAAGTCCAGCAGAATTCGCTGCCAATATAACAGAACTCCCCATTTTTCCATTACAGCCATTTACCTCAAATTAACAAAATAATACAAATTAATAACATCCAAAGTCAATTTTCCCCTAATCACCATAATGACGAAACAATTCACATAAGCTAACCTAGTAAAAAGAAAAAAAATACAATATAATCATAAATAAAAAAACAAACAATACCGTATCATACCATGATAGGAACTGCAGTACTTTTGGTTGTCATGGACATTACAATCACAGAAGATCTCCGTTTCTGATGTCACAAAACAAAAATATGTTGATGTACTAAAGGGTGTTTGCTAACTTAGATTGTTAAAGTTTCATTTTTTTCCATTGCCCTCTTAGTCTATATTGATTTATACAGCAAGCAAACAAAAAAGAAGTAAGATCTTTGATTATGAAAACAATACGATGAAAGCAGTAACATGATAGCACCAGCTTTTTACATTACCTGATAATGGTTGGTGAAGAAACTAGTTCCATTAGAGCTAAGTGGGTTGCTAAGATAGAGTGGTTTCAATGGTTCATAAAGCACTGCCCCTTGAATCCACATTTTTCGCTTAAGAAGAAGGATTGGAAGGAGACGGGGAGGGTTTTTTTTGTTTTTTTTTTTAGGGTTTTAGGGGTATGTATGGTTGGTGGCATAGTGCCGCTAGTCAAATAGTTCACAATTCACTAGATCGATACAAAAAAAAAAAGGAACTATACTGACATCAAATGGGCTTTTTGTAAGGAAAAAAATGGACTTTATGTTAACAACCAACAAACAAAACCCGGGTTCGGATCCAACGTTGTTAATATCGAAACCACCATAATATATACTCCAGAGTCCAGAGTGAGTGAGGTCAAGTAGGGTTTTGAATAGTCTAGGTTCTTCCCATTTCCTCTTGTCAATCTTAAGAGAATCAAAAGAAAAAGGGAAATGGTTTTACTGTCTGCTTCAACGAAAGATTTATTATCGAATTCTGTTTACTTTCATCATCAAAATCGAAGCTTTTCGCCTCTCTATCAGAAACCAACACAGCTCTCCTTTTCCTCATCATCTTCTATTGGTCAGTCATTTCTATTCAATCCAAATTACTAGCTATAATAGTTGTGAAAGATGTTAATTTCATTTTCTTAGTCATTGGGATCCAACCCTGCTGTAATTTTTTATTATTAATGCTGGACTCTTTTTTTTTTTTTTGTATTCAGTCATGAAAGATCATTTATTTGTGATGTTAATTTCAAAACTTTTCAGGGTTTGGGACGACTAGCATTGGCTTTGAGAGGAAAGAGCGGTCGTCCATTGTGGAAACAGCAGCTGTTAGGCATTTGGAAGGCTCAGTTACCAAAACTGAGGGGTTTCGTTTTGCACTCGTAAGTTTCTCTGCTTTTCTGTTTAATTAGGCTTTCATTTGAATTGATTTTCCTTATGTTGACATTGATTACTGGAAACAACATTCTAAGGTCGTGGCTAGGTTCAATGAGATTATTACCAGGCCACTTTTAGAAGGAGCTGTTGCAACTTTCAAGAAATATTCAGTCAAAGAAGAAGACATTGATGTATGCAAACTGTTTATTTGAGAAGCTATTTTTTTCAAATTTGTTTTCTTTTTGTTAGTGAATTTTGATTAGGGTGTGGTTGTTTTATTATGTTTCTCATCAGGTTGTGTGGGTTCCTGGTAGTTTTGAAATAGGCATTGTTGCAGAAAGGTTAGGCAAGTCAGGAAAATATCATGCAGTGGTGTGTATTGGAGCTGTGGTATGAATGATTTCTCTTCATAACCTTGAAACAAGTTGCTATTTGATGGAAGTATTTTGGTGTTATGAGGGGTGGCTTCCTCCTCATTTTACTTTCCTTGAAGTACTACTTACAGGCTGGCCCTAGTATGTGAATTATTTTTTGTTGATGATGGTAGGTAAGAGGTGACACCACTCACTATGATGCTGTTGCTAATTCAGCAGCATCTGGTGTGCTTTCTGCTGGTTTAAATTCAGGTTGGTGTTTACACTTTTCGCTGGTTTTATTGCATGGTTTTGAAACTCTGTTGACTTTCAATGGGTTTGTCCATCTCTATAGTAATTATCTTATTATGTACAAGTTTCTGTAACACATTATGCCATATAATAAAGTAAATGTTGAAATGCACCATGGGCTCAAAGATGGAAACAGACACAGATGAAGAGTGGTTGAAGTTGTCATCATTGCATCAAATATCACTGTGGTGTGTACAATACTTTGCAAAACTGATAAAACACCATCTCTTCTTTTGTTCTTCACACACCACACACAAGTGTGTACACGGTTGCACACGACCAACTTTAATTCTTCAGGTGTCATTTAGCATCAATATGTTCTGTTTCTGCCTAACGCTTTTATAACTGAAAATTTGCTTTCTCCTTTAATGTAACATAACATGCATGCTTTGTCAACCCTTGAGGAAATGATCTGGCAGGTAGCTGTCTACCAGTTTACTGCTGCTCTCTCCAGTCCTGTTGAAAGGCTTCACAGTGAAAACTTATAATACTCTCTTGATGAATTTGCAGGGGTTCCGTGTATATTTGGTGTTCTGACATGCGAGGACATGGAACAGGTAAACTTGTGAAAGAAGCATTTGAATAAAACAAAAGCACGCTTCATAGGTTTTTTCCAAGAATGTTTCATCTGAAATCATTTGTTTTGATAAATGCAGGCGATAAATCGAGCTGGTGGCAAATCTGGGAATAAGGGTGCTGAGGCTGCTTTGACAGCTGTAAGTTGATAGTGTTGAATTTACATTATTAATGCTTGGGATAAGTACATGTACTGATTAATTATTTTCTAGTATTTAGTTTTCTGTCTTCTTCCAGCTTACATGTTATTAATGTCTTCCTTGATTTTCTTTGGTATATCTTTCTGTTTATCAATTCTTGTGGGATAGGAGGCTGAGAAAAGTATTCATCTAATTCGTTGTCAATGGGCGAAATATTTTCTTTTAACATAATAAAGTTTTGAGAGGTGTAGTGAGTGGTTCAAAGAAATGTTGTCTAGTTGCTCAGCCAAGGCAATTGTCCTTTAGGCTCATGTTTCATATTTTACATTTTTTTAATGCATGCAATAGGTTCAGTAGGCTTTGGCACATGGTTTCAATGTGCGGGTTTTTGTGATTTGAAACCCGGCCTGGCCCGGTGGGTTGACCCAGGCCTTGGCTGGGTTTCAAATCACAAAAATTCAGGCTTGCAATTAGCCCGGTCAAACCAAGGCGACCTACCAAGTCAACCCAAAACCCGGGTGATCTGGCATAACCCGAGTGAGACCTTTTTTCTAATAAACCTAAAAAATATAAAATTAATTTATAAATACTGAGTCTCACATATCTTTTTTATAGCTTATATCCACATGAATTGTTTCTTAACTTTTCGATGTGGGATAGCTATATATGGTCTATATCTATATGGATTATTTCTTAACCTTTTAATATGGGATAACTATAAATGGCTACATCCACATAGATTGTTTTATAATTTTTTGATATGGGATAACTATATTACACTTCAATTTTTTTTTTAGCCTACATTTACATGAATTGTTTCTTTATGTTTCGATATAGGATAATTATATATAGCCTACATCCACATGAATTGTTTCTTAAGTTTTTAATGTGGAATAAGTATACTACACTTCATAATTTTTTATAGCTTACTTCTAAATGAATTGTTTCTTAATTTTTTAATGTGAAATAACTATATTACACTTTACATTTCTTTTTTTATAGTCTACATCAACATGTATTGTTTCAGAACTTTTCCATATGAAATATTAAAATTTTAAATATAATTTTGTTTTTCTATTTTCCTTCAACCCCGGGCTGAGTTTAATAACTATGGTGAAAAATGTTTCATTGATGCCAAGACCCAAGGATACAATGAAGTTCATATTGTTCTTATCGCCATGGTTATTTCCTTTTGCTTGTAATGTAACATAGCGAGTTTGAGTTTTTTGATCGGATAATTCTTATTAATTTTCGGTTAATTTTTTTCTATTGCAGATTGAGATGGCATCCTTGTTTGAGCACCATCTAAAGTAACAAGACTGTTTACTTTGAGGAGAGTTGTATGAAATCCTTTATCCCTCCTGGGAATGACTGTACCGTGTAGATTTCGTTTTCTTTAAAACAGTTGAAATTTTTATGTGCTGAGAAGTTAGTGAAAAAACAAAAGTGCAGCCTAAATATCTCAGATGATAGTCAGCTATTTGTCGGCTGCAAGAAATTGACTTAATACCTGAAATTGCACTGGCAATGGAAGATAGCATGTTTGATGTCGTAAAAACACAGAACTATGAGAAGTTAGTGAAAAAACAAAAGTGCAGCCTAAATATCTCAGATGATAGTCAGCTATTTGTCGGCTGCAAGAAATTGACTTAATACCTGAAATTGCACTGGCAATGGAAGATAGCATGTTTGATGTCGTAAAAACACAGAACTATGCTAACTGCTCATTTGCCTTAACATGTCAAATGGATGTTTTTTTTATCCTATGTTACTTCTTTGGGGAATTATGTGTTCCTTGCATGTGAAATTGCTGCAACTGAGCAGCAATTTGTGTCTTACTTTATTTCCCCATGGGGAACCCTGCCATAATATTTCATGAACAGAACTGCCATAACACCTCTCACCTCGGCCATCATGTTTCTGTTTTCCGCCAAGGATATGAGAAAAAGGAACGCTAAAAACAGAATTCCCCATGAAGATTGTGGGTGTGCAGAGGAGTGAAACAAAGACAGAAAAGGAGGCTGTTGGCCAGTACACCGTGAAGCTGAGACAATACCTCCCTTGATAACCACTCTATTCCAGAATGCCAGGCACTGGCTATTGCCTTTCAAGCTTCGTTCTAAAACTAAATGACCGAATAACCCCCCCTCTCTTTTTTAGTAAAACAAAGGACAGGGGAAGAGGAATTGCGAACCATCTCAGAAGGGCACAAGGACGATGCGGTAATTCTATTGGAAGGTTTAATGTTACTGTATTAGTTGTATTAAGCACCATTGATTGGCTAATCCTAACAAACAAAGTGAACGAAACGCAATCAAGCCAAGGAATAAAGAGAAAAAAAGGCAACACGAAGCTTAGAATCTAAGTTAAACATAGTATCACAAACAAGCTGCCCACATGGACCATGAAAGATTGTCATTTTGTACGGCACTGTTTGTAAGAATGGCTCACGGCTAGTTTTTGATCTGCAAGTACAAGCCATGCAAGGAAGATTTATCTTTTTTCATAGCCGCTTGGAAGAAATGAAAATATTCTTTTCCATTAGTCTCTATATACCTTGTAAGATCATAATTTTGATTAAGGGTTCATCTTCTTTCATTGATACATCATACAGTCAATTGTTCTCTATTGACATGGTGATATTGCAGCTTTCTAGTTCCAACCCTGTAAATCCCCAAGCAAAGCATTCCATCCTTGAATTCGCTCGTAGTCGTCGAAAACACTTGTCAACTTTCTCTTCTTTCTCTTTGCCAAGTTTGTTCATATCCAATTCTCAGCAACCTCAAAATCCCATATCATCATTCCCTCAAGTAAATCAGGTCTGTTTTTCTTTCGTTTGTTGCCTTAGTTTCTACTGTACTTTTTGCCAGGATTTTGCAAATGCTTATATGTGAATAATATTTGAGAATTCATCTATGGCAGAGTGTTGCAGCTATTGTATTTGGAGATGGATCAGAGTCAAGGCTCTATCCATTGACAAAAAGAAGATCAGAAGGCGCCATTCCCATGGGAGCAAATTACAGAATCGTTGATGCAGTTATTAGCAACTGTATTAACAGTAACATAAACAAGATATATGCTCTAACACAATATAATTCTACTTCTCTCAATTCTCACCTCTCTAGAGCATATGCTGGCTTAGGCCTCGGCAAAGACGGGTTTGTTGAAGTGATTGCAGCATATCAGAGTCTAGAAGACCAAGGCTGGTTTCAGGTCTGATAGCTTATCTACTTCTGTAACACATGCGTATTCGATGCTTATAGCTTCTACTCAATCAGGGGCAGGCTATGGTCAGCAAAGCCAATGTGATCATTTCTGTTTCTTTTTGTACTAGGGAACCGCTGATGCTATGAGAAGGTGCTTGTGGGTACTGGAAGAGTACCCAGTGTCTGAGTTTCTGGTCCTTCCTGGCCACCATCTCTACAGAATGGACTACCAGAAACTAGTAAAGGCCCATCGAAGTAGCCAGGCCGATATAACCATTGCAGCTTTGAATTCAATAAGAGATCAAGATCCTGGTTTTGGCATATTAAAAGTGAATTCTCTAAATGAAGTTACAGAGTTCGATGTGAAGTCAGAGAGGGCAGTAAGTTGATTTTAGTAAATATTATTTTCCTCCTAAAAGTTTCGAACCCGCGACTCCTGTGGGGATCGTGTTCTCTAAAGAATCTCTCCTAAAATTCAGGTCCAAAGTTCCCAAGCATTCAATGATAATGGTTATAGGAAGCTATCCAGTATGGGGATCTATCTTGTTAATAGAGACATTATGAGCAAGTCTCTAAACGAATACTTCCCCGAGGCAAATGAATTCGGAACTGAAGTAATACCCGGCGCAATATCGACTGGAATGAAGGTCAGGCTGGAGTTGGCTAATTAAGCATTAACTTTGACACTAACTATGTTTGCTTTGTCCAAAAATATGCTTGATGTTTCCTTCTCTTCCATGAGCTTTCATTCATCAGAAAGTTCTTATTATGTGCATGGAACAGGTTCAAGCTTATGAATTTGATGGATACTGGGAGGACATGAGTAGCATTGCAGCATTTTATCAAGCAAACATGGAGTGCATAAAGAGATTAAACATGGGATACAAGTCAGTAATTTTTCTTCCTAGAAGGATGGAAGTATAACACCTATAATGGCCTCTCATCAGCTAACACAAACTTCTTTCCTTTCCTGACAGCTTCTACGATAAAGATGCTCCTCTATACACCATGCCTCGCTATCTGCCTCCGACTACTGTAACCGATGCTGTCATCACAGAAAGTGTGGTTGGAGATGGTTGTATCCTTAATGTAAGAATAACTTTTCCATCAGCCTCCTATGTTTCTCCCTTTTGCTTAAGGAATGTGCTGTCATAGATTGTGTTGTATCTTGTTTCTGAATCTTGTCATGCTTTATTTTCCCGGAAATACCTTTTTGGCCTTTCTAAGAATAGAGGTGCAAGATCAAAGGAACAGTAGTTGGTATGAGGACAACCATTAGAGAGAAGGCCATAATTGAAGATTCAGTCATCATGGGTTCTGATTTCTATCAAGTAAGAGAGATCTATTGAAAGCAACTTTCATTTTTAGTTTTCCTAAAGCAACACAAGTACGTACATTTAGTGATGATACTAACTGAGATGTGGATGTTCAACAGAAAAACTATATCCAAGATGGCAAGGATCAGAAGGGCATGTTGATTCCGATAGGAATTGGCGATGAAACTCACATAAAGAAAGCTATTGTAGACAAGAATGCAAGGATTGGCAGAAATGTAATGGTATGTAGAATCATAAACATAGCCAAACTAATCCAAAGCCAAAACAAGTGATGTACACAAAAATACAATTGCTTTCAGAGTGTTAAGGTGCGAGTCTGAGACACTATTAAAACAGGATTGTTTGTCTCCGTGGGACTTGAGTATTGAGTTCCTGTCATTCCTTACTGATGTAACATCTATGCAATTGTGTTCTGCAGATTATTAACAAAGACAATGTACAAGAATGCAACAGGGAAGCTGAAGGCTACATAATCAGTGGAGGAATAGTGGTTGTCCTAGAGAGTGCAGTGATCCCAGATGGCAGCATTTTATGATATTGTTGAATGTTGAACAACGGGATCATCATTCATTTATTTCTCAATGTGATTCTTTCATATAGTTAAAAACAAAAGTTCAACAAGATGTACAATGCCATTTTCTCTGGGGGGATGAGCAATCCCGCTGCCGCTGCCACCTAAAATGTCATTCAATATGGAATTTACAATGAAGTTTGATTCTTTCAGTGATTTTCTACACCTGTGAACTTGAGGCTTTTCACACATTTTACTTGCTTAAATTATTTCAACTATGTCTGCGAAATATGTCTCACTAATCACCATGTTTTGGAAATCAGGTTGGGCAAAAAATTCTTTCAAATGCAACCTTTTTTTTTAGATTTTAGGAATGGTGAGGTGGTATATGTTTGGTTAAGTTGTTGAAACCGTGTTTCACTTACGAAGAACATCAAGTTAATGTTTTTCGTGTGTGGTTGAAATAGAGTTTCAAATACATGGCTAACCTAGCCTTAACTATAAACTATACCTAACTAACTAATTAATCCTTATTGTTTTAAAAACCAAACTTTAATTCCTCTATTTTTAAATTTATTTATAATTTAGTCTTTTGTGTAATTTTATGTACTTTTTCAATATATTTTATTTTTTCCTTGAAAAATAGAATACATAAAAGAGAAGTATTTGGGGAAATTTGGTTAGGAAAAGGAAGTTTTAGAGCAAAACGCTACTAATTTGACAACAGTAGTTAAGGGATTATTAGATTATTTCTGATAACACAAGGACTAATTTGGTAATTCTGAAAACTATTAGGAGTAATAATTAACTCAAGCAAGGGCACGAAAACGTCTAAAGCTGAAAAACAAAAGCAAATCCCAAGTCTTATCCGACATGTAAAAATAGTTGCTCGGCACTTTCTTCTCTTTCGTCCACTCCACAGTGATAAACTCTGCTAATACTTACCAGCACTTGAAGAAGGATAGAGCAATAATTCCTTCTCCATCCAGTCCACCAGTGGGTTTCCTTTGATGTGTATGTTTTGTTTTCTCAAAAACTGATGATTTCTCTTCATGGCCATTGTTAGGACTGCATTATCTTTGAGCTGTTTATTTCTTTTCATGCTTTCTTTGCTCTTTGTTTATTTCTCTTAAAGAAAGATATAATCTTTAAAGAGAATTATAAGTATGAAAGGGTTACTAAACACCTTCCCTCAACATAGTTTCTTAAAGCCCTTCATTTTCAGTCCAAAAACAAGTTATAATCTTCCAGTGATGAAAGTTGGAACTGGGTTTATGTATGGAAGACTTGGAGTGGGTTTCTCTAGAGGGATGAAGACAAAGTGTGTGTATTTAAGTAGAGATAGTGTTGTTAGCAGTGAAGGAGTTGTTGATAGTGATAAGGATAAGGAAGATGAGGATTGGAAATTGGAGTTTCTTGGGGAGCTTGATCCATTGGGTTGTCAAGCATCTAAGAAGAGGAAAAAGCAACAAAATTCAGGATTGCTGAAAGATACTGATGGGATGGATTGGTGTTTGAGGGCGAGAAAGGTTGCCCTCAAGTCGATTGAGGCGAGGGGGTTGAGTCAGAGAATGGAAGATTTGATTAATGTAAAGAAGAAGAAGAAGAAAAGGAATAAGAAAAAGTTGGTTGGTAAGGTTAAGAAAGTTAAGGACTTTGAAGAAGATGATTTGGATTTTGATTTGGACGAAGGTGTTGAATTGGAAGATGGTGATGCTGACCTTAAAAGGATGGTGAGTATGTTAGGGGATGGCATGTTTCAAGAAAGGAAAGAGAAGACCATGGAAGAGTTTCTTCAGAGGCTATCCCAATTCTCTGGACCTTCTGATCGTAAGAAAGAGATTAACTTGAATAGAGCGATTGTGGAAGCACAGACTGCAGAGGAAGTTTTGGAAATCACTGCTGAGATGATTATGGCTGTTGGGAAGGGGTTGAGTCCTTCACCACTATCCCCATTGAATATTGCCACTGCACTTCATCGAATTGCTAAGAACATGGAGAAGGTTTCAATGATGAATACTCGTAGGTTGGCATTTGCTCGACAGAAAGAGGTGTCGATGCTGGTTGGTATTGCTATGACAGCATTGCCTGAATGTTCAGCGCAAGGTATCTCAAATATTTCTTGGGCATTGTCTAAGATAGGAGGGGAGCTACTTTACTTGTCAGAAATGGATAGAGTTGCAGAGGTGGCCTTGACCAAGGTTGGGGAGTTCAATTCACAGAATGTTGCTAATGTCGCTGGTGCTTTGGCTTCAATGCAGCACTCTGCTCCTGATCTATTTTCAGCATTGTCAAAAAGGGGCTCCGAGATAATTCATACTTTCCAAGAGCAGGAGCTTGCTCAGGTTTTGTGGGCTTTTGCGTCTCTGTATGAGCCAGCTGACTCTTTGCTTGATGCCTTGGATACTGTTTTCAAAAATGCAAACCAACTTGAATGCTCCTTAAAGACTAAAACATCATACTCTGATGAGGAGAGAAGCAATGAAGACAGTGGAGATCTCGATGCAGAAGGACCTCTACGGTCTCCAGTGCTCAGTTTTAATAGGGATCAGCTTGGGAATATAGCTTGGTCATATGCTGTTCTTGGACAATTGGACCGAATTTTCTTTTCAAATGTGTGGAGAACTCTGAGCCATTTTGAGGAGCAAAGGCTTTCAGAGCAATATAGAGAGGATATCATGTTTGCTTCTCAGGCTCATCTTGTGAATCAATGCTTGAAGCTTGAGTACCCGCATCTTAGGTTGTCTCTTGGGGACAATCTGGAGGAGAAAATTGCTCATGCTGGAAAAACTAAGAGGTTTAATCAGAAAACAACTTCATCATTTCAGAAGGAAGTTGCTCGGCTTCTCGTCAGCACTGGCCTTGATTGGGTGAGAGAATATGTTGTGGATGGGTACACTGTGGATGCTGTTGTGGTTGATAAGAAGATTGCTTTGGAGATAGATGGACCAACTCATTTCTCCAGGAATACTGGTTGGTACCTTTGCCAAGTATACAATGATTATCTATTATTTCACACTCAACTACCTAGCTTTTGTTTATTTATCCTGTTATATACTGCAGGGATGCCTTTAGGACATACCATGCTGAAACGGCGGTACATTGCTGCTGCTGGTTGGAACGTGGTATCATTGTCTCATCAAGAGGTGAGTTCCTCCTAAAATCTCACCGTCCAGAAAGCATCAGTATTACATGTATTTATTATGATGATGGGTGGCAGTATTATTATTTTTTATTTATGAACAACTGAATTCCGACTGTTTGTATCTATGGACGTGGTTGTTGATGTTTGATTGATGCAGTGGGAGGAAATAGAAGGAAGTTATGAGCAGCAAGAGTACCTGAGAGAAATCCTCAAGGAGCATATAGGTGGAGAAAGGAGCATATAGGTGGAGACAGTAGCAGCAGCAGCAAAGATGAATAATCATCAAGGGAATGAAATGATTGAAAGTTTTTTTGCTAGATAAGATAAATGTAGTGCTTACTACTATTATTGATTTGTTGTATGTTTATGACAACAAACAAGCATGCATAAATAAATAAAAGCACTACCTTGGCTTCTATTTTTTTTCTTAGTTCAGTACTCGTAATCAATCAATCAAAGTAAGAATTCAAGAAATAAGCTGTCTTCCCAGCTGTGTTGTGCTAATATATATTATATACAAGTACTTGAAATTATTTGGTAAGTCATGAGTGAAGAAGCATTGCATTAATATGAAAGAACAAGAAAAAGAAATTGAATGAAGGTGTTCGCTTGTGGAATGTGTTCGCTTCTTCTTCTTAAGGTATGGCTTCTTCTGACAAGCAGCAAATAGGTGATAGAGATGCCGAGGAGAAAGATGAAGACAAGGGTGGATTTATTGGTAAGGTGAAGGACTTCATTCATGACATTGATGAAAAGATTGGGGAGGGAACTATTGGCTTTGGGAAGCCAACTGCCGATGTTACTGCCATTCACGTCCCCTCCATCAACCTTGACAAAGCCGACATTGTTGTTGATGTGCTCATTACACACCCTGCCCCTGCCCCTCTTATTGATATCGACTGCTTCATTGAGAGTGATTCAAGGAAACGTGATAAAAATGGAAAAATCTACTAAAATTGATAAATATGGAAATAGTTGTATTGATGTTCCCATCACCTTCAGGCCTCAGGACTTTGGTTCTGCACTTTGGGATCTCATTATAGGAAAAGGCACCGGTCACCCCATGAAAGGGCATATTAATGTGGACACTCCTTTCAGAGCTATGAAGTTTCCCATCAGCAAGGAGGGTGCGACAACCATACACAAGATGAACAAAGAAGACGATGTCAATGATGATGAGGTATGGTAACTGTTTTTGTTTGCTA
>Ga0325414_1004248_pt1 | contig 14960 bp, 8 predicted proteins | sample PopdelMetagenome_8_FD_206183 | JGI IMG/M metagenome (GOLD analysis project Ga0325414, IMG submission 206183) | Populus deltoides microbial communities from Bellville, Georgia, United States - Leaf-PdKOR-R3 | ecosystem: Host-associated > Plants > Phyllosphere > Phylloplane/Leaf | place: USA...
TGTGTGTGTGTGTGTGTAGTACTATAGTTTTTAAATCAACAACTACTACTGCTACTCTCTCTGTCAAATCATCATTATTCAATAATTCCCATTATAACTTGGCTTTTAGGCGTATAATGCAGATGATGTAGTTAAAGATAATGTAATATACATGTCAGTTAATCAGTTGTTGGGTTGTTGTCTCCATCAAACAAATTAAGTGCTTGGTCTTCTGCCCATTCGACGGGTCCGCATCATGCTTATATATGTGGTGAAATTAACTGTATAGATATAGTTTTTATATTTAAAGAATAATAAGTGGCATCTTATTAGTTGTTGTTTTAGGTGTATTTTAAAGGAAGATATATATAAATCCAAGTGAGAGAAAAAAAATATCATACGGAGATATTCTTATTCCTTATGATGGGTTATGAATTTTATTTTTATTTTTATTTTTTTTTAAATTAGTTCTATCAAGTAACTAAGATTCAAGAAAAGATACTTGATTAATAAGATTCAACACTCAGTTTCTCACTAGCTAAGAGATAGATAGTGAAAAGATTTAAGATTCTAATAAGAGTTCACAGATTCAGTACTCAGTTTTGGTAAGTTACAAGTGTAAGTTATTCCAGGAGTGGCAAGTTTTGAAGAAAAAAAAAATCTGGAATTTTCTCTATATTATTTTATTTTTTTTTAATTTTCAGATGAGAGATACTAGATTATATACGATTTGAACTTGATCATGTACAGATTACTACGTGATGTACTTGTGTTAGTTTTGACAGTGAAAATCTAATGAGATGATATATAAATGAGAGACGCAACAACTTTTTAAGAACAGATTGCATATAATTAAATCTTTAAGGATGGATTAGACACAATCCTTGAAATATATATATATATATATAAGGATATGTCAAGTCATTAACACTATAAACTATAGAGAAGATTTTTTTTATTTGTAATCATTGTTCATCAAGACAGATTAGCCAGTTTACCCAATTGTTCATAGCCGATTTTTTTTTCTTGATCCTTAATTTTTTTTTATTTCTTACACACCAGTCACCACACTTAACTTCTTTTCAATCTTATAATTTCAAATTTTGTTTCCAAGGTTTTATGTGCTGGTATATGTTTTTATTGTTATTCCTTTGTCATAGAGCATTTTATCGTTAAAATAAATATATATTTCATAAAATATAATTTTTTTTTGTAAGAAAAGATAAAATATAATAACCAAAATTAACACTAGTAAAAAAAAATAGAATTGTTTGTACAAGAAAAACAAAGCATGGAAAAATCCAATTTTGTCTCTGAAGTCTTAGATTATACATGTTTGGTCTTTGATGTTTTATATTCTTTTGTATTATAGTCTAAAAATTTATTAAATTACATCTAATACTTGGATGGATGTTAAGGAATTAAAGAGATAATTGTCAAAAAGAGAGAGAGAGAGAGAGAGTTAACGACAATCCACATTTTAATCACTAAAAAGATAAGGTGATTTCATCATTTAAACTTGTAAAAAAAATAGATATGAACTTTGTTAATTTATTTTTTATTCTATTTAATTTTAATTTTTTAAATTGATAAGAGGGTGTTTTAGACTCCAAAATATATTTATTTTGATTTTTATGATGTTTTTGAGGTTTACATACTCATACTCTAACATTCTAAATATAGAAGCAAATGATATCTTGTTTGTAAAAAAAAGTAAAATTCTTTTTTTTAAAAAAAAAAAACTAGGTGTGTGAGCTCTGTATTCTAGGAGCAAAGTTTTTCATATAGACCAGGCTCGCGAGTTTGTCTTGATAGGCCTAGCAGTGCATAATGTTTTTTTAAAAAAATTATTTTTTAATTTTTATTCAAACCACTCTTATTATTTTTTATTTTTTAAAAAATATCAATTGATCTTTTGGATTATTTCTATAATTTTATAATACTTAAAAGACATTATTGTAACATGCATATCTTTATTTTTTTGTCATCTTAAATTTTAAATTGATAGCTTGTATTTGCATTGTTCATTTAAAATTATGAAAACCATATATATCTTGGGAGTATAATTAACCTTGAAGATAAATAAGAGAAAATGTATAAAATAAAAAAGATAGTTGAGATAAAAAATTTTACATGTATATTTATCTTTTATTTTTCACAAAGAAAATCAATTTCTAACCTAGGTCTTTAACTAGCGTAAATGACTTCTATTCAATTTGTCGTTTTTATATTTTTTAATTCATTTATTAAACACAAAATTTTTTAATTAAAAAATTGATTACAAAAAATATGTTTATAATATTATTGTTGTTTTCTTCTACGTTAAAAAATTAACTTGAAATATTAGCTATATTGTATTGTGGGTATATTATTCTAAAAAGAGGGTATGTACAGTATAGGAAGATCTAAAAAGATAATTAAGGTTGTTAAAGCAATAATAATTAGTGGAACATGTGAGGAAGAGTGATGGGAGGCTTAAAGTCATCAATGACCGAACCAAAAGACGAATGAAACAAATTAGTACTCCTACGACTATAGGCAAATAAATTATAAATTGGTCACTTTAATTTTATAAAAAAAATTAAAAAAATTTATTTTCAAAAAATAATTAATTAATTATTCCCTTAATTAACCAGTGTCAATCATGCTTAATTTAACACACTCTCTATCTCATCATTGTAGGTCCATATTTTGCAAAAGAAGAAGAAGAAGGAGGAGGAGGAGGAAGCACCAACAATTATATATTGATTTTAGTATGTTGTTGTTTCTTTTTCTATCCCTAAGTTGCCTAAACTCATATGCATTCTTGAATTGTGAATTTAAGAGGAGGTATCATGGAAATTTTAGTATTTACATAACCTTGACTTTCAAAATGGACAAATTAATAAAGGGACAATTAAGATTTGTGAAAAAGCTAGCTAGTAAAAATGGCACGGAAGGAGTATTGCATTTTTTTTCTTTTTCTTTTTTTAAAACAAAAGAGAAATAAATTGAGAAAGAATATAACTAAAAAGGATTAAGTTATAGATAATTTTAAGATTAATTAATTAGTTCTTACACAACTAAATTAAAGAACTAATTTATAATTTATATGCCTACACTACTCCTAGATGGAAAAAGAAAGAAAGAAAAGAGGGAGACGAGAGGAGGGGGGAGATCCATCATCTCCAATTCCATTATTGAATAATGACAATAGAATAATGGGAGAAGATAATGAGTGGAAGATTGGCTCCACCAAATGATTTGCTAGATCTCATATTGCCTCTCATGTGTAAACGTAATCTGTTTTTCTTTTCTTACCACAAAACGACGCCTAATTTCCCACTTCGAACTAGGAGTGCGTGCCACGTGTCGGCTTCCCAACTCCACTCTACAAACTCACTAAACCAATTCTTAGGGCATCATGATCCCATTCCATTGGTTTGTTACGGTTATAAAATCACTCCACATAACATGAAAAGAGGTAATGTAGCTAGTGAATGCAGCAGTACTCATGTAATGGCATCATCACCATCCCTATTCTCATCACTTGCTTTCCTTAATTTCACTTTCTTAATCCTGATTATCAATGGAAGTAATCTATGATCATGGGACAGATAATGGATCCTAAACATTATATTTTATTCACTTCTAATAATAAATTAATCGATGAATATTTTATCTGTGCTGCATGCCCTTCATTACCTTGCATTAATCACATTTATATATGTGAGTCTCAATATTCCTCTCTCTTTTTTTTTTCCTCCTTCCCGCAGCTACACCCCTCTTGGCGCTCGCTGCCTGAGCTCAGGCCATAAGTTCATAGCACAAGGAAAGTACCCTAAACTCAGGCCATAAGTTCACAAGGAAAGTATCTTCAAGAATTAAAATATTATATGCATGGATGTATAGGTTTATTGAATATATTCTATAGGAAATGTAAAATTAAATATTGAATAAAAAATATAAGGAACATAATATAATAAGAAAAATAATGAGAAAAAAATTTCATATAAATGAGGAAATTACACGTATTACAAAAGCCCCAAAAAAAAAAGCAACACATTTTTTTAAAATTATATAAGCAATATATACATATATGGATTCAATCAACCTATGATTGTCAAAAAGTGATAATCATATAGTAAATGGCCACTGGAGTCTTACATGATCGTTAATTTCAGGACTCGTGTGATTAGTCGAGATGCGCGCAAGCTAATCCGGACACCCACGTTAATAAAAAAAAATAACCAAAGAAATAGCTAATGGCAAAACCTGGGTGTCCCCGGCAATGGCCCGGGGCGTTGAATTAAAACATCCTAATCCCCACATGAGCTCCCAAGAGGATGAAGGTATGAAAAAACATTCTCAAGTGGAATATGTTTTTGTATAAGTATTTTTGTAGTTGAAAATATATTAAAATATTTTTTCAAATAAAAAATAATATGAAAAACATTTTAAAAAATATATCAAACCATATTACCAAATATAGCGTTAATTAATGCGATATAGCAGTTGAATGGGGTGGCTTTGAACATGATATCGTATCACCCAAATGTAATAGTTAAAGCTAGATTTTGGAGACGTTAATTAAGCCAGCCGGATTTATTAATTTATTCAAGGTCTCCCTGATCAGTATTCATTCACTATAAGTTTTTAAATAATATTCACTTCACTATATATAAAGGTGATGTTTGAATATGTTGAAATCTGAGTGTCTAATTAGTGCACGTCCGTCCTTGTTATAATGTTATCTAATTATCAGTATTGGCGGAATATTATGGAATTCTTCTAGCTAGTCAATATTAGCATGAGGATATATGCACATGATCATTGATATCTAATATCTTGAATGACAGATGAAGGTTCAAAACATCGATCCTATATATATAGACGCATAAACCTCTTCTCCAGGTCCCTTATTTTCTGTTGGTCAAATTAATTGCACCCCTGTCGTGATCCTCAATATTATAAAAATGAAATGGAAATAAAAATTAAAAAAAAAAAAAGGAAAAGAAAAAGGTAAAGGAGAGGAGACGAAGAGATTCTCAATGGGAATGGCATCATCCTGACTAGCTTAGTAGGATGATCACCGGAAAAGAAGAGGATATTATTGATCCATTAAATAGTTAATCAAGGAGCTAGCTAGCTAGAGATGATTGATAGATTTGAAAGAACAAAGGCATGAATATGTGGAGAAGGAATAGCACTAGTGGAAGCAAAACTACTCTCTCATGCTTGCGAGGCAAGTTGGGGGGGGGGGGGGGGGGGGGGGTGTAAAAGGAGCATTAAAATATGAAGCGCACCCACAGCCTAGTAGCCAAAGAGACTCAAAGCTTCAAAATAAAGAAGAAGAAAAAAAAGCTAGCTCCATGCGGACCCATGCACTCTGATCTCAGTGCTATAATAATTTTTTTTTTTATGGACAGAAATTGGAATCCGATTGATGGGTTCCCCTTTAATCATTCCTCTTTCTTATTCTGCTGATCAAAACCAAAAAGATTAATTGAAAAGCAGGAGACTTGTTCTTTCAGGTTCAAACATTAAGATTATCGTCCAAGAATCATCTGAGAAAGGAATTAATCTCGACTAAAGTATAAACTAAATAAAAAATATCTTTATTGTCAAGGAAGAAAAGCAACAGAGAGGAAGAGGAAGAGAACATTAGCTAGGGCAGGAGGACGACTTTGCTTAGCATCTAACACCCCCCCCCCACCACCACCGCCAGCACCGCCACCGCACCTTTTTAATTGAATATATATGATCATCTACAATGGTCATATCGAATTTCGGTGATACGAATGTTGAAAACTACAGTGAAAATCAAATACTAGCAGTTTAAAGAGAATTTGGGAATCAGTTGGCTTTACAAAGAAAAGCAACCCTACATACGTGCTTTCACTTTAGTTTTATTTAAATCTGCAGACAATTCAATTCAACCTCAAGTTTCTCAGCTAGTAGTAAACAACCACCCTCCCTGAGGAAAAGTGAATTCCCCGCCCAATTAAAAGTGAGGATATCCTATGCCTCGTGAATAAAACGCCACAACTGCATTAACAATATTTCCATGGATGCTGTGTAATGACTTGGTAGCTAGAGGAGCATTCAATAAATTTTCGTAAATAAACGCCACAACTGCATTATATTCTGTGGAATATAATAATTAAAAATGATTTAGTTGAGAAACTGTTTGTTTCATGGGAATTTTTTAAAATTATTTTTTAATTTTTTGATTGTTATATATTTTATTTTGAATATTTTTTTTTATTTTTTTAATTTCATTCTTTATTAAAGTTTGATATAATTTGATTTTTATATCAATTTTAGTCCTTATTTTTTTATTTTTATTATTTGTTTTTCTCCTATTTTTTTTTAATTGATTTTTTTATCTATCATATTTGGTCTTTATTCTTTCTATTGCTATTTATTGTATTTGAAATATTTTATTAAATTTGAATGTTTTTTTTTAATTTCATCATCTTTCAACTTTTTTTATCTATATAATTTGATCCTCATTCTTCTAATTGTTATTTGTTTTTATTTGAAATAATTTATGAAATTGAATTTTTTTTTAATTTCATAATCTTTCAACTTTTTTATATGTTAGATTTGATTCTTATTATTTTGATAAATTTGAAAAAAAAAATATTTTCCAACTCATTTTTTTATAATATAATCAAACATTGAAAAGTGTTACCCATCTTGATAGTTTTCCATGACAATATCAAGTATAATAAAATAATTTACATTTCAGAAAATTATTTTTCGGAAACAAATGAGGTTTTAGTTTTGATTAACACGCAAGCTAACTGAAAGATACTTTTACAGTGAAAAAAAGGTAGTTAGAATCAAAAGATTATACAAGAAGATCAGGAAGTAATGAGAAAAAGAAGAAGAGAGAAGACAGGGTGTGGAGGGGCATGGAGAAAAGGAAAGAAAGTAATGGAGGTACTGTCTTAGTGACTGATATTTCATGGATAGCCACACATGCAAAGAAAGGAGAGCATAAGAGATGCTTTTAGTTTGTTTTCTCATACCTCTATTTCAAAGTTCTTGCCGCTCGAGCCTCAAAATGCATGCAACCCAATCCTAATAAAAAGCATGTAAAAATAGCCAATCTTAATTTGAAGATGCTAATTGATTATACATTATTTAGCATAAGTAAGTAATTAATTAATTGAGATGCCATCACCACGCTAGCATATTGTCAATACGTTTTTTTATAATGCAAGATATATATGACAGACAGAGCTTGAGAGATGTGTTTCCATATCTGATTTTACTTTATGTTGGAAACTAAGAAGAGCAAGAACAAAAGATGTATATATATGATGCAAGAACCAAAACACCATTAAAGTGAAGCAATCATCAAGTGTTAAGAGAGAGCATTTACAATATATATATGTATGCGCAATATATTAATGTATAAATTTCAAGTTTCCTACTTTATTATGGTCATATTATACTTTAATTACTGCCGTCAACACCTTGGTAATCTCATATTTTACCTTTTACGTAAAAGTTTTTGGTAAGCTTTTCCCCAAATCAAGCTACAAACTTTAGACTTCAACTAAGTATATTTGCATGTGTTTTAACGCGGGTCGCATCAATGTTTTTTAAATACAAAATGATGTTAAGAGCATGAATTAATATACTAATCAAGTAAATTAATTTTAAAACCCCCGACTTAACTCTTTACCTAACTCAAGATTTTAATTAAATCGTGTAAGAACTAACTCGACTTAAATCGATTAATTTTATAGGTTCAAATTCAATTTTGATGATCAACAAAAATATGACTTAGTTTTTAAAAAAACTTCAAGATGACAATTTAAAAAAAAATATTAAGACAATGATATATTGGATTGATTATAGTCTCTTTGTGACCTAGGTCATAGACTCTATTGGGTTTAATAACTTTTTTTATAAAATTTTTTATTTAATTATTTGATAAAAATAGATGCTCACAAAATTGAGCACTAATCTAAAAACAAACAATTATTTGAGATAATTATCCCAATAGAAAGCAAATAAAAATCCATAATGCAGCCTATTTCTCAACCAATCCAATATTAAAGAATAAAAATAAAAAAGAATAAATTAAAAACAATTGAAAGAAAAAAAAAAACATATTTTTTCGGTAGGTAAATTCGTCAAACCTGTCAAGTATGCTGGGCTAGTACGCTAAACTAGTGAACTGAGTTATGAACTTCACTGAGATTATAATTTTTTTTTTCAAAACTATTTTTTATTTAAATATATGATAGCAAAAATAGATGATTGCGAAATCAAACATCAATCTAATATCGAGATGTTTTTTTTACATCACAATAATCTTATAAAAGGCAAAATGAAACCGATTATGAAACTGAATTCCAAATTAAACTAATATCTAAGGATGACATAAAAAAACACTAATTAAAAAAGGTTAAACTTTCCAAACTCGCGAATCAAGTCAATCAACCAAACCTGTGAATAAGTCTCTGGACTTTATAAAGTTTAGTAATATAACTTTTCTTTGAAATTATTTTTTTTAACTATATGAGAAAAAATAGACGATAAAAAAATCAAGTTCAATTAAAAAAAAAACACTCCACCTAACTCCTAAACCAGGGCAACCCGGGTTACCCTACTAACTTTATAAAAAGATAAAATAAAAAGAAACAAACTATGAAGTCAAATTTCCAAACATTCCAATATTAAAAAGATGAAATAGAAAAAAAAAATTGAAAACAAAATCATAAAAAAAATTCAAAAAGTAAAAGAAAAGGAAAAAAAGAAGAAAGCAAAACACTATAGATTACTATTATCATTCACAGTGCAATGTGTGTGGGTGAACAATAGTTTCCGCTCACCCTTTAATTTTTGTTACTTTATAAAGTTTAATAACATGACTTTTCTTTAAAACTATTTTTTTTAACTATATGAGAAAAAAACTATAAAGAAATCAAGTTCAATTAAAAAACAACCCACCAAACTCGTAAACGAGGACAACTTGTGTTATCTTGGAAAACCGTAAACTCTGCTAACCTTATATAAAGACAAAATAAAAGGAAGCAAATTACGAAGCTAAATTTTCAATAATCTCAATTTTAAAAGATAAAATTGACGAAAACAAATTTGAAAAAAAAATATCATAACAAAAATTCAAAAACAAAAAAAAAAGGAAAAAAAAAGCAAAACACCGTGGATTACTATTGTAATCCACAGTATAATAGGTGTTCGGTGAATATTAATTTCACCACGTTCTTTAATTTTTATTATTTTATAAAGTTTAATAATATGATTTTTTTCTAAAACTTTTTTTTTAGTTATATAAAAAAATAGACTATAAAAAACAAAATTTAATTAAAAAAAACCCTACCAAACCTAAACTTATAAAACTAAGACAATTGGGATAAACCTGAATTACTTGACAAACTCACAAATAATACTAACTAATGAAAAAGGCACTGTCCACAAAGCTATATAGTGATTTACTCACATGTTTTATCTTTTCTATTGATTAATTAATGAATTCTTTGCTACACCTATGCAAAAGAGAATGCTATGGAGTTGCTTTCAGCCACATCATGTCAGTTTTTTTAAAAAAGAAGGCATGATTGTAAATGAAGTTTCTACCCTTTGACCCCCAAAAAAAAAACAAAGACAAAAGAGAGGCTCCTGGATAGCACAAGAAGGAATGAAAGGCAATTTAAAAGATCTCTTAAACCATAGAAGAGGGGGAAAGAGCCAAACTTCAGGTGCATTGACCGAGAGATCATTAAAGGTCAAGAGGTCATACTATATATCCAATTATGGACTCATTGAAATGGGGATATTTTAGGAAAATCTCGAATCTGCACGCAGCTCGTCGTCGAGGACTATTAATAGAAATACAAAAATGGATTTAACAACAGTTTCATGCCTCTGTGAAATGATGGGAAGCACCATCAGTGTCTTCCAAGCACCCCTGACATGTACCTAGTAAGCACACACAATGCCCACACACATCTCTCTGTACGTGTGTGGAAAATTATTCGTATAGATCACAGATGATATCTCGACAAGCAAATAGAAAAGCGAATAAAAATATATATAGCTTACGAACTCTGAAACCCGAAGGTAGAGCAATACTTCGCTCTTTTAAGATTCCTCTTGCTTCATGATCTAGGTACTTTGCGTGATGTGGTGGGAAGCACCATCCTTTGTCTAGTAGGCGGTACCTAACAATTTCTATTTTTCCAGTTCTACATGCACTGAACTTTTTGTATGCAGTATGCATGTGCATCGATCGCAAGCACATAAAATACAGAACAAAGATCCAGAAGAAATCATTTACGATTCCGAAATGGAGAAGAACAACGACAGTTAGTGCTCCTGTACTCCCATTTGGTACAAGATTGCAGAAGTACATTATGTGGATTTTCTGAGGTGCTGCATGGAAATGGTTAGACTAATTGGAATGATCTTCATGAGTTGTATATAGACACATCATTGTTAGAATTAATGATCTTTAAGATTATAACTGTTCAAGTCTGGTCTTTAATTAAAAGAAGCAAGCACCCACTGTTCAAATAGGACGAGAGAGAGCAAGTGAATATGCCGATCGGTAAAGAGAAACTCCGGCAGAGATTAATAATTAGCATATAGTAACACAATTAATTAAGAGCTAGTGGCAGAATATTTTTAAGGAAAGGGGTGAGCTCCCACCATGGAGGCTAGGCCCACATCACAGAGCCACAACACAGGAGAAATCCTAGTTTGTATGTCTCTATTATATATTTATATGCCGCCCAGTTCAGTTTGGGAAGCCAAGTTAAAAGAAATTCCTTAACTTCTCCCTCTCCTTATTACAACCATCATCACTACCACCACTGACGCAACGACAGTAGTAATTAAGATCGCCTCACATTGGCTATGCCTCTCAACTACGTAGTTCCCAAGCCAGATCACAACAGTGCTCCAACGGAAGGTCTGCCAAGGATGCCTGAAACCAACAACAGGGCTGTCCTCTCCTACCCAGGACAAGCCAATTCACAATCTGTGCTCCAACTCACCATATATCCTACAACTTTGAAGGTCTCTCACCTAGAATCATAATAATACATCTCCTTTCTTTTGATCTGGGGTTACTTTTAGTAGTATCATAGAGAATAGTTATATTAATTAGAAAGAGTAATGAACAGTTATCTGAGAGAGTAATCAGATAGCATTTTTCATACCTATTACAAATTTATTTATCTTATCTGTTTCTTTTCAGTTTGAGGAGGTGGTGTACAAGGTTAAACTGGATCAGAAGGGATTGTGCTGGGGTGGCACTTGGAGTAGCCAAGAAAAGACCATACTGAATGGGATAACGGGTATGGTTTGTCCAGGGGAGATCCTAGCAATGCTAGGTCCATCTGGGAGTGGCAAAACCACCCTCCTTACGGCTCTAGGAGGTCGTCTCAGTGGTAAGCTATCCGGAAAGATCACATACAACGGGCAGCCTTTTTCGGGTACCATGAAACGACGCACAGGCTTCGTTGCTCAGGACGACATTCTGTACCCGCATCTAACAGTGTCTGAAACTCTCCTATTCACTGCACTGCTAAGGCTACCCAAAACGTTAACCCGGGAGGAGAAAGCGCAGCACGTGGAACGAGTTATAGCTGAACTGGGATTGAGTCAGTGCCGGAACAGCATGATAGGGGGCCCACTCTTTAGAGGGATATCAGGAGGGGAGAAGAAGAGGGTTAATATTGGTCAAGAAATGCTAATCAATCCAAGCTTGCTACTACTAGATGAGCCCACATCAGGTCTGGACTCGACAACAGCTCAAAGGATCCTGACCACGATCAAACGGCTTGCGAGTGGGGGACGAACTGTTGTCACCACCATTCACCAGCCCTCAAGCAGACTTTACCATATGTTTGATAAGGTAGTCTTGCTCTCTGAGGGACGCCCCATCTACTATGGTCCTGCATCTGCAGCCTTGGATTATTTTTCCTCCATCGGATTTTCTACGTCCATGACTGTCAATCCTGCTGATCTCTTACTTGATCTTGCAAATGGTAATTTGAAATCCTAACTCTTAATTAAGCATATCTAATTTCTTCCCATAACTATATATTTCTCCAAATGAAACTGTAACCTAAGTGAGCTCTAGGGGCAGAGGGAAGTTCCTTGTTTTTCATTTTCCACTATTTTCATTTATTTTCTTACCACTCACTTGCACAAGACTGAGATGTAAGTTGGCTGTTGGGCCACCGAAGGTTTCTTCGGTGCTTAAACTTGTTAATTTTACCAAGAGAGTGTAATGAGACCCCACCCCTATAGAAGAAGGGAAAACAGTATTTTCAGTGTTCAATTTGGTTGACTGCGGGAAATTATAGCCATCTCTTATTGAAAAGGGTTCCAGTTTTGGAATGTAATTGTTTGTCCACACAAATACTATAGCACTAGCATTATGTATTAAGTTAATAAGACAAAAGTCAACTTATATATTCTCATACAACTTGTGGAAATTTGCAGGCATTGGTCCTGATTCTAAAAATGCCACTGACTACGGTGAGAACACGGAACAAGAACAGAAGTCAGTGAGGGAAGCTCTCATTTCTGCATACGAGAAGAACATTTCTACCAGACTGAAAGCTGAGCTTTGCAATTTGGACCCAAATAACTACTATTATACAAAAGATGCCTCTGAAAGTATGAATACCTTCTCTTTATCCCTCCTATTATATTGACGAGGATGACACAATCGCACTTCTACTTCCTGTGTGCTCTAGTATTTAGCTAAGTACAAGTACTTAATTATTGTGACAGGAAATGAAAAAAAGTCAGAGAAATGGTGCACAAGCTGGTGGCATCAGTTCAAAGTGCTCTTTCAGCGGGGGCTGAGAGAGCGGAGGTACGAATCCTTCAACAGGCTAAGAATTTTTCAAGTCCTCAGTGTCAGTATACTTGGTGGACTCCTTTGGTGGAAAACACCCACTTCTCACATTGAAGACCGAGTAAGAACTCTACTTCTAGCTTATTAAAGAGTAGATTATGGAGACTGCTATTGCTTAAAATTCATTTAAAACTCATGCTACGATTTTAAAAAATACGTTGGTTTGAGTTTCATATAAACTCCAAGCTAGATGAACACGTTATGCTCTTTGTGTTGATGATAGCTAGTCTTCAGTAGTTTGTTTCCCAGCTATACTGAACTGGGAGAAACTGAAACCCAAGAAATCTAACTCCAACCCCTTGGTTCCACATATGTGCTAAAAAGGTTGGCATTTCCTTGCAGATTGCATTGCTCTTCTTCTTCTCTGTGTTCTGGGGCTTTTACCCACTCTACAATGCCGTTTTCACATTTCCCCAAGAAAGAAGGATGTTGGTTAAGGAACGAGCATCAGGAATGTATCATCTTTCATCCTACTTCCTGGCTAGAACCTTTGGAGATCTGCCATTAGAGCTTGCGCTCCCAACTGCATTCGTCTTCATAATCTATTGGATGGGCGGACTTAAAGCCGATCCTATAACTTTCATCCTTTCCCTCCTTGTTGTTCTTTACAGCGTTCTAGTCTCTCAAAGTCTTGGATTGGCCATTGGTGCTATTCTAATGGACGTAAAACAAGCCACTACATTAGCTTCGGTTACAACTCTGGTTTTCCTCATTGCCGGAGGATACTACGTCCAACAAATCCCTCCTTTCATAGTATGGCTGAAGTACTTAAGTTACAGCTACTACTGTTACAAGCTTCTTCTTGGTGTCCAATACAATGAGGATGATCACTACGAGTGCTCAAAGGGAGTCTTGTGCCGGGTTGGAGATTTTCCTGCTGTCAAATCAATGGGTCTGAACCATTTATGGGTAGACGTGGCAATTATGGCCCTGATGTTAGTGGGTTATCGAATGGTCGCTTATCTGGCACTGCATCGCGTGCAGCTGAGGTGAACTTTAGCAGAGGTCTATTCAAGAAACATAACAGTAGGAAGAGTTTTCTCCTTCTTCGATTGAGGAATAATGCTAGGTTTAGAATGTGGGAATCAGGCTGTGAATTTTTGTTCAACTACCCTTCCCACTGAGTTGATGTATTGACCTTTTCGTTTCACTTAAGATTATGCTAACTCATAAACTTTTAGCTTCAGAACTTGAAATAAAAAATATCTAACAATGGAGGAATAATACGAACAAGTGATCAAAGGAAGGAGATGTGCATTTCCCATTGCAGGAAAGAAAAGAAAGATGATAACGATCTTTTTGGAATTTCCGAAACCAAAAATTAGTTTTTGTTTAATAGTTTGCTGTTGAAAGTGCATGAACAGGAAGAAGGGAAAAAAAAAAGGCACTTGTCAACAACAACAACTGATAGTGATGTCGATGGACAGGAAAGATCTGAAGAAAAGCAGAGCAAGGTGCACCATATATTTGTTATTATACTAAAGTAATTGAATATCATTATCATTATTATTATTATTTATAAAAAATGAATGGTGGGAGAGGGTTAGATTTTAATTCAAGGACAGCATTATGCAGAAAGGCATGTAAAGGAATTTCTTCACCACATGCTATGAGCAAAAGTGAAGAATGATTGGCAAGAAAACTGTATACAAAGGAAGCAAATATAGGATAGAAGAAGAGAGCACTAGGATAATTGGAGTAATTATTATAGGAGTGGCAAGTAATTATCATATCGCTCACCATTCACAAGGAAAGGACACCACCAATATTTGCATTTGAAAATTAAGTTAACCAGAAATTAAATAAAAAAAAAAAACAGCAGCAGCAGCAGCAGCAACCATACACACACATGTATGTATGGACACTGGAAGAAGTAGTGGAGGCAATGAGATGAGTGCACATGTATGTATGTAGATAGAGAAGAAATTAAAGTGGAGATATTGACAACCAAATCTGCGTACCAGTCCTTTTGGTTAAATTTGAAGCACACCTGGGCCAGAGAGAGAGGTGACAGCAGCCTGATCAGTATGTTCTTGCTATGCGCAGCGCGGTGCAACAAAAAAAAACCAAAACAAAAAAAAAAAAA